>JYMV01014205.1_pt1 | contig 58316 bp, 47 predicted proteins | sample 338911 | NCBI WGS metagenome assembly JYMV01 (sample SAMN03354496, study PRJNA234377) | hydrothermal vent metagenome | biome: Deep sea; feature: Hydrothermal plumes at the Eastern Lau Spreading Center, Western Pacific Ocean; material: Seawater | place: Tonga | collected 2009 | depth 2000 m m | reverse complement strand
ACCTCACGATAATTGGAGATTTCCCTAAAATAGAAAGTGACAAACACACTTTGAATTTTACAGGATTACTGACTTCTAAAGATGAAATTTATGGCTTAATAGACAAAGCAGACATTTTAATTTCAACCTCGTTGTCGGAAGGCATGCCCACGGTAATCCTCGAAGCCATGGCAAGAGGTAAAGCTATTATCGCAACTGACGTGGGAGCTGTAAGTACACTAGTTAATGAAGCAAACGGCTGGCTAATAGAGCCAAATAATTTGGATGATCTAATTAGGAATTTGAATAATGTGCAAAGGTCTAGTTTGGTTAACAGAAACCATGTTTCATTAGAAAAAGCTAATTCATTTACTTGGGATAAAATATCCGTTGAATTATTGGCGTCTTTTATTCAAAGACAAACATAAAATTAAATCAATTTATTGAGAGAAAAGTAATAGCTTTTTTCAAAAACTTAAAAGAAACTACTCCTATCTTGAGTGATAGTCAAGTTTTAGCTAACAAGCAAGAACAATTACTTGAGAAACTATCCATGTTAAGTAAAGACTATTTATAGTTAGTAATTTACGGCGCTATTACGTCTTTTGAGCTTCAAGAGCAGATTTTTGAATATTCTGATTTGTGGTGCTCTTTAGAGTATTCTTTAACACCATCTATGTTATAGCTATCTAAAATATTATCGATGTAATTATTTGATAGTTTCTTAGGGCTGAATTCAGATAAGTTGTATCTCGTTATTACTTTTAACCCAGCCCTTAAGTACTCTGCATATTTAGTAGGTGAGGCACAGTTATTTGTGATAGATTGCTCTCGAATCAATAATCCATAGTCACCGGTAACTAACCAATTACAAACTTCGTTTGGTTTAACAAATCTACGGATAACCCTACCAGGGAATTTTAATGATAATTCACTGATAAGAGAGTGTTCTTGGGTCAAAAGTAAAACTTTTATGTTGTCCTGTTCGCTCAGGCATTTATTCAAGTATTCGAATAGTAAGCCGAAGCTCTGCCAACCCGCTGATGAACCACAATATACGAGAAGGACTTCTTCAGCACGAACATTCAATTTCTCTCGGTTTTTAATCCGATTAACAGAGATAAACTCCGGTTGATTTTCTAAAATTATGGATGAATCTAGTGTTGTAGGAATTATTTGATGGTTTGTGCTACGATACCCATATCTATTCCTCCAATATTGAACAAGGTTTTTAGTTACGGCTATCTGTGTATCACTTTCCAGCACACTCCGTTTTTCGGATTCATACATGAGGGGGACGAGATAATGAGGGTATACCCCATATTCTTCGTGTTCAGCAGCAACAGCTCCACGTCCGTCGTAACACACTCTAAGTGATTTATAAAATCTATTTTTTGTTTCTAAAGCGATGATAGTTGAAAAAGCTCCTCGACAGATTATTGTGTTAATCTCACCTTGTTTAATTTTCCATGCAAGTCTTATGGATTCCCATTTTAAAAGTAGAGGCCAAAACCTCTGAGGTAATGCTCTTGTTTTATTTAAAGAATGCCCTATAAACTCCTCTAATTGAGCGTGAGTTTTCAAGGCGAAAGGATATGGTAGGAATGCAATAAGTGAGCAGTTGGCAAGTCCCGAACTATTGTAAAACTTGACAACATCAACAGCCTGACTATTAATTATACCAGAGGCGTGTTCACCATATATAAAATAAGCGCACTTAGTCATCCGTTTAAATTCGTTTTCTTATTGTTAAGGTTCGAATATTCTCAGCGACTCTAAAACCCAAAATAAGATAAACAATCAAGTATAACTGGCTCTTGAGTGTTGACGTTTTTGGTTTAAAATTAAGTGTACTAAGATGTTCATTATGTAACTTAATTGCTAGTGTAGAATTACTGTAAAAAAGCAGTTGTATAGCTCTAAATAGGAGTTGCATAGATTCATTTATTATAAACCTGTCGTTACTGTTTGCTATTGTTGAATTAAAAAAATCAACTCTAATACTCGTGTAGTTTTCCCAACGAAGTTCAGGATTGCCTTGAGATATTTGACCGAATTCTCGTTGCCTAATTACAGTTTTAAACGTGTTTAACTTTTGAAATGAAGCCCCTTCTTTATACATTCTCATCATAAGATCGTATTCTTGACTGCTTGTGATTTCTTCATTCCACCCCCCCACTCTCTTAATTGCTTTAGTATCCCAAAGATTAGCACAAGTATTTCCTAAATCCCCTTTCATCAGCCCAATAAGAATGTTATCTTGAGGTGTTATATTAATGTCTTCACCTGTAACCAATCTCTTAATAAATGAGTCATAAATTATATCAGAGTTGTCAGAGTTATTAATCTGCTGAGATATTTTACCTTCTAGAAGTAAGTCGTCAGCATCAAGAAATTGAATCCAATCAGATGTAATCAAATTAAGAGGTTTGTTTCTAGCGGCGCAAGCTCCTTTTTCGAATTCTTTTAATACTTTAATTCTAACATCAGGATTAATGCTAATCCACGTATTAATTACAGTTAGTGTATCGTCTGTTGAATTATTATCGACACAATAAATTTCACTTACAATATCACCTTGTTTTTTTACTGAATCTAGACATTCAAAAATATATCCTTCTACGTTATAGCAAGGTATTATGACTGCAACGTTGCTCAATTCCTCAAAATTTCTATTACCCGTTCAGAAGTATAGCCATCCCACATCTCAGGAACTTGACCTTCTTTCGGATGCTCGATGGCATCTAGAATAGCGGGGAGGTCTCGACCGACTAGATGGTTTGTTCCGATTTCTAATGTGATGGGACGTTCTGTGTTTTCACGGATAGTTACGCAAGGTATTCTGCAAAACGTTGTTTCTTCTTGTATGCCACCGGAATCGGTGATTACGAATTTTGAGCTAGATATTAGTTTTTGGAAGTCGAAGTATCCTAGGGGTTCTGTTATAACTACGCCGGGTATGGACGATAATTTATCCCAAAGCCCCAGTTCTTCGATGTTTTTCCTGGTTCGTGGATGAATAGGGAAGACGAGCGAGTATTTCTGCACGAGAGACTCGAGCATAGATATGATGAAGTTTACACCTTCTTCGTTATCGACATTAGAAGGCCTGTGCATCGTGATAAGACCGTACTCTCGTTTGGACACCTTGCAATCTTTGAGTATAGAACTAGCGTCTATGTCTGATCGATGTTTAACAAGTGTGTCTATCATCGTGTTTCCGACTAAATGTGGAGTTGCGAATCCTTCTTGTAATAGATTTTCGACTCCTGACTTTTCTGTTACGAAATGATAATTAGAGATTTGGTCTATAAGAATGCGATTAATTTCTTCAGGCATTTCTCTGTCGCGACTTCTGAGACCAGACTCTAGGTGTGCGATTTTTACGCCACATCGGTGTGCAGCGAGAGCTCCAGCAAGGGATGAATTTACATCGCCAGGGACCATAACTACATCAGGTTCTATTTCTGTAATAAGCAATCCTAAATCGACAATCATATTTCCGAAATGACTAGCTGGATCATCACCTCTAAGTGAAAGAAAGTAGTCGGGGTGAAGTTTAAATTGATCGAAAAAAACGCCTGACATTTTTTGGTCGTAATGTTGACCTGTATGTACGATTTCTACCGAAAAATCCTCAAGTGTCTCAGCAATTTCTTTAAAACGGGTAACTTTAATAAAGTTAGGCCTCGTTCCAATTACAATCAGGAGTTTCATCAATTTTTCAGTTTGTTACAAAGTAGGAAATTCTGCGCCGTTTCAGCCCAAATTTCTGGGGTTAATCTCGATGCGAGTTGGTGGCTTTTACGCCCCATTTGGTCTAAATCCGAATCCGAAGTATTAAATAGTTCTTTAAAGGAATTAAATAAAGCTGAGATATTGCCGCTAGGGTAAATCCATCCATTTTCACCTGGGTTCAAGAACATTGTAGTGGCACCTACTGCGTCACTAGCTATCAAAGGCAATCCTGCTGCAGCCATTTCGTGTAAAACGACTCCCCAAGGTTCTATTTGGCTGGGCATTACAAAAGCGGTGGCTGTTTCAATTAGTGGGGTTAGTTCGTTAGGTTGAAGGAAATCATGATGAAAAATCTGAGGGTGGGAAGCGCGCTCTTCGTATAGTTCGCCAGCACCTACGCAGTGTAATTCCCATTCGGGATATTCAGGTGAAAGTTTCATGAATGTATCCCACAATTCGATAATTCCCTTAAGTTCAAGATATCTTCCGATATAGAGTAATTTCTTTTTGCTTCGAGTAGTCTTCTCTCTTTTGCGGTAAATATTATTAAAGAGAGTGGTGTCTGCGGAATAAAAGCCGTTTTTAATATTGTTAGAAGCAAAACCCAATTTTTTCACATAGGTAGTTTGCGGAACCCCAGGTACCCAAGCGCAATTAAATAATCTTTTGATAAATATTGGTGCGGTAACTACCGCAAACCATTGCTTAAGGTTGCCGACCCAATGATTGTCAATTGTTAGAACGACAGGTATTTGAGACTTGTAGATTTTTGCTACGGCTAGATAATCTTCGTCCATCCAACCAGAAACAATAACGAGGTCAGGATGTGCATTATCGACAATAGTAATAATGTCCTCACGACTCATGTTTGACCTTCCCCTAAGTTTGAAATTAGATGAAGTAGGTAACCTAAATGGAGCTTCTGTTTTTATAGGCCAATGAACCACTAATAAATTTACTCCAGGCGTTTTACCTAATGCCTCAAAGCATGAAAGCACATATCCGGCAAGTTCTGAATACAGAATTACTATGGATTTATCGGAACTCATTTTATAGTTCTTGTGCTCACTTCTATTGCAGGATTACCTCGATAAATCGTGTAAGCCTTAAGGTCTTTACTCGTAACGCTAGACACAGATAGAATGGAGTGGCTGTGACAAGTTACACCCGGACAAACAATACTTTTTGCACCTATCCAAACCCCTTCTTCTAGAGTTATTGTACCCACTTGTAAATCAAATTTCGAGCTTGTGAAATCATGATTTCCTGTAAGAAGCATAGCCCCTTGTGATAAACAACAATTTGCTCCAATATTCACTTCTCCAATATTATCTATCCAAACTCCTTCACCTATCCAGCTATAATCGCCGATTTCTAGAAACCATGGATACTTAATATTTACACAGGGCTTGATGATTACACCTTTACCAATTTTAGACCCGAAGAACCTAAGTAAAGCCCTTTTGAAACCGTATGAGATATGTATGCCTGAAGAGAAAAATACTAGATTTATAAGATGCCAAACATAGCGCTTGATTAATGATCCTGGCTGGTGATCGCTATTATCAAATAAATCTAAACGAGTGCTTTTTGAATCTTCCATCTTAAAGTTGTGTAAGTTCTAAAATATCATCACATTTTTCAGCAAGTTCATTGTCGTGAGTCACCATGATAATATTCACTCCCTCACTTGCCATTTCTTTCAATATCTCAATAATCTTAGCACTCATTCTTGCGTCTAGCGCACTCGTGGCCTCGTCGATAATCAACACAGGTCTATTAATTTGAATAGCCCTAAGTAAAGCAAGGCGTTGTTGTTCTCCTCCACTCAGATTCATGCCGCCTTCATTTAATTGAAAGTCAAGAGGGTTTGGTCCCAAGCACCTATCCAACTCAAGACGCATTATCAGATCATGAACTTTTTCCTCATCTAATTTAATTCCGGGAACTCGAAGGGTCAAATTATCTCTAATAGAACCACTGAAGAGGAATGGTTGTTGACTTAAATATGCCGTGTGAGCTAGCCAAGTTTCTTTTTTTATTTTAACCTTAGATTTAGAATCCGTTAACACCACTTGCCCGTGATCCGGCTTGTGAATTCCAAGAATCGCATTTATTAAAGTGCTCTTACCACATCCAGACGGTCCTACTATCGCATGGACTTTGCCGGAACTTAATGTAGCGCTAAGATTATTAACTATGGAACGCTCTAAGCTCTCGTATCCGAGTACTATATTTTGTAACTCTACATCGACATAATTAACACAAATAGCAGATGTTTGATTTATTTCAGGATTTGAGGATCTAATAAATGCAGCGCTTTTTTCAGCTGAAGTGAGGATGTGTATTTGGCCTTGCATTCCCATAAAACTTGCATTCAAACGAGACATTGATGGCATGATCCTGTATGCACTTAAAGCTAAAAGCGTCAATAATTCGAAGAATCCATCACTTCCAGCTTTACTAACCAAACTTATAACTATAGCTCCGGATAGAGCAACAATTGCAAGCACTTCGTAAAGTTTGCTAGGTGCTAAAGTAACCACGGTTTGGTGACTTAAAACTCTAAATGTATGTTTCGTGTTTTTTAAATACTCGTCTTTGACCACAGAGACAGCTTGGAATGTGATTAGCTCCAAGAACCCACGAATGGCGTTTGTTATCAGAGTATTAGTCTTTGGAGAAAGTTGGTTTAAAGTCTTGCTATAGCTAGCTAGTCTTTGTTTTGTTGTAACTCTAATTATAACAAACCCCAATATCAACAAGCCGGATATGCCCATAAATACTTGGAAATTGTATACGGCTAGCCCAATTGAAATAATGGCAATTACCATAACTTCATTAATTAATAGTAAAGACCCAACTATGAATGTCCTAGCTAGGGATTGAGGCCAAACATTTATTTCTGCTAATATTCTTCCTGATTCGGTTCCCCTCAACCTTTCAATGGATTGAGTGAAATGGTACATCCACATATTGCCTGAGATGCGGTGAGCCACAGAAAACGAAAAACGTGACTGATAAAGATTAGTTAAGAGTCCGAAAAGGCCTTTGAATAGGAAAGCCCCTGCCATGATTACGCAAAGAAGGATTAGAAAACCATTTTCTGTATGAATTCCAATGCTGTGGCTTAGATCAAAAGATTTCGAAAGGAATGAGTTGGTTTTAATTGCTGAAGGGTCGACAACTAAACCTATTACGGGAATTACAACAGCAAGACCTAGAATATCAACGAAACTATTCAGAATAATTCCTCCTAATAGAGGTAGAGCAAGTTTGCGTTCTCGAGTATCAAGTAGCCTATAAACCCGGCTTAGAATACCGAAGATGGATTCATTATTCGGTTTGGCTTTTGACAAAATATCTGGTGATTATATCAAATTAGAGATCAGCTTTTCGACAGTGATACCGTCAGCTTCAGCTTTATAATTAGGGACGATTCTGTGGCGTAAGATAGAAAGTGTTACTGCCTGCACGTCTTCGATGTCGGGGCTGTATTTTCCAGCAAGAGCTGCGTGAACTTTCGCTCCTACAACTAGAAATTGTGATGCACGAGGACCGGCTCCCCAACTTATATATTTATTCACTTCTTCGGTAGCTCTTTCTCTACCGGGACGTGTTTTGCTAGCGAGATTCACTGCGTAATTGAGCACGTTTTCCGAAACGGGCATACGACGAATTAGTTTTTGGTATCCGAGGATTTCCTCACCAGTTAAAACAGGATTCACCTTCGCTGAACTTTCTCCAGTGGTGAGTTTTACTACGTTCAACTCTTCTTCAAAAGAAGGGTAGTCGACCCACGTATTGAACATGAATCTATCTAACTGAGCTTCGGGTAAAGGATACGTTCCTTCTTGCTCAATAGGGTTTTGAGTGGCAAGAACGAAGAAAGGAGCTTGTAAATTGTAAGTCTGTCCATTGACAGTAACCGACTTTTCTTGCATCGCTTCGAGTAAGGCAGCCTGAGTTTTAGGAGGAGTACGGTTTATCTCGTCAGCGAGGATAATGTTTGCAAAAAGCGGTCCTTTGATGAATTCAAATTTCCTAGAGTCATTCAAGATTTCAGATCCCGTAATGTCTGAAGGCATAAGGTCTGGAGTAAATTGAATTCTGTTGAATGAAAGCCCCAGTGCCTCCGCAACAGTATTCACTAAAAGGGTTTTTGCCAGCCCTGGCACACCTACGAGAAGGCAGTGCCCACCTGCAAGAACTGCCATCGTAACTTCTTTCACAACTTTGTGTTGTCCCACAATTACTTTCCCCACTTCATCAATTAAGAGTTGATGCTTTACACGCAGGCTATCTAGAGCTTCTTTATCGTTCATTTCTATTTGAATAATGCAGACCAAATATAACACTCAACCACCGACCTCAACTCTATTAAATAAATTGAGTTAGTTTTCTAACCGGTTTTAGTAAAATAGTCCATGGATAAGGTCTCAATCCATTTACTTTCCACGCCTTGTAATCTTCGAGATGGGCTTTCAACCGATTCTTTATAGAGGCATTACTCAATCCACCAGCTCTCATTTTCACAACGGTTCTGTCTAAGAAACTCATCGTTAAATTTTCAGCGAATAAACTCCTAACCATCCACTCATAATCTGCAGAAAATCTAAAATCGATATTGAATCCTCCAGATTTATCGAAAACCGATTTCTTAACGAAGAGAGAAGGGTGGGGGGGCATCCATCCATTTTTAAATCTTCCTTTCGGGCCGGCTTTCCAACGGCGGACGATTTTATCGGTAGAAATAGAGTCTACTACTACTAGGTCGCCAATAACGGCATCGCTCTTAGATCGTTCGAATTCCTTTATTACGTCCGCCACGACAGTAGAGTCCGAGTACATGTCATCGCTGTTTAGGAATGCTATTATGTCGCCCGAAGCTAATTTGAGCCCCTTATTCATAGCGTCGTAAAGTCCCTTGTCTGGCTCGGAAATCACAATGTCTACACCACTGTGATTTCTCGCAATATCAGCGGTCGCGTCTATCGACCCCCCGTCGATTACGATATGCTCTACCACAACATTTCCGATTAGCCCAAACTCCTCGAGTCCTTTTCTTTGACTGTAGACGGAATCGAGACAGTCAGTAATTACATCAGAAGTATTGTAGCATACTGTAATGATACTTACCCTTTCGATTTTTACTTCTTCTTCCAATCCATATTTAATTCGCACTCCATAAATGCAGGGGCTAGCCTTACAAAGGTGTCTGAGATGTGCACTTCTATCCAGTCATTCATGTCCTCTCCTCTCAAATTGTTCTCCACTTGGGATTGGAATAATGCGTAATCGTCTTTCGGATTCGCTCTATGCGCAGCCTTCCTGTTGTCTAATCTCAAAATAGTCCAAAACCCATTATCATCCTCATCCACCAACATCACTGGACTACTCACACCTCCTAACTCGAGTGGTTCGAGCAAGAAGTAGATGTTAGGATCTAATTCGTCTATACCGAACATTAATCCTCCATCACGAGCATTTACAACTTGCCCCTTCGAGTTTTTCGACGATTCACGTGTGGAATGCGATAGAACTGCTGAGTCGAAATGGATTTCACCTGCTATTAGAGAAGCGTAGGTGGAATCTATTTGGGCTTTTAAATTCTCTAAAGCTAAAGGATCAACTTTCGGCTTCATAAGAACGTGACAAGCACTGAATTGCTCCCCTCTTTTATCCGTAACCCTAACGAAGTGATATCCGAAATCAGTTTCAAACACAGGAGAGTACCCATTGAGGGGAGTGTCGAACACGGCCGCCTCAAATTCCGCCACAAATGCGCCTCTAGTAATGTTTTCATAACACCCACCCTTGTATTTAGATCCTGGATCCTCCGAATATCGAGTCGCAGCCAGGGTCATAGAGAGTTTGCCGCTCGCGACTAAATTACGAATCGAGTCAAGAGTGGTCCTTACGGCTTGTTTTTGCACTTCAGAAATGGCGGGTTGGAGAACAATTTCGCTATAACTCAATTCCTCAGGTATTAGCGGTAATGAGTCCGACGGAATGTTTTCATAGTACTCTATAACTTCGGCCGGTGTAGCTCGAACTTCCTGACTGATTGATTGTTGCATTCTCTGAGCGAGAAGTTGGTCCATTACCGGCTCTGTGAAATCGGCCTTCCATTCAGCTACCGACTTCCCATACTCGGCCTCGAAAGCTTCGAGCGATCCTAGCATCTGAATGTAATAAGCAAGTCGACGTTCGATTTCGTCCATCACCTCTCCATCACTAACCTCTAAGCTGTCGATTTTTGCATTGTGAAGAAGAAGTTTCTCGAAAAGAAGTTCTTCTAAGAAACCACATTTCTCATCATCTCCAGCGGACCCCCCTTGTAACCTCTCTTGTAGAGCACGGTCTTCTAGGGTGCTATGAAGAATTATCTCATCTCCTACAACGGCGACAATTCCGTCGATTAGTTGGAATGTAGTCTCACCTTGTACCGTGATTGCCTCACCTGGTTGCGCAATGGCAGAAAAAGCGATGAGGTATAGAAATGTAAAAATTGAAATTCCTTTCATACTTGCTAAGTTAGTTCGATGTCTTTAACTCGGGATACTATCTCTGAATATTTCTCCTTGAGCCCAAGCATCTTTTACTAGGTCGTCTCTAAGCCCCTCCAAAAGATTGCGTCGGCGTTCTTGAATGATCAAATCTTCTATGCGATCCCGTGCAATTCCGAGTGGGGAAGGACGGTCCTTAAATTGATGGTCTAATATTCTAAGTAAGTACCTAGTGTTGTTATCGGTGAATTCGATTAATCTTCTTTCACGTAGTTGATCTTCGAGGCGATAAATCTGCATCGGGATTTGGTCTAAAAGGTCGCTAAGGAACCACCAATATTCATAATCTAATGCGAACTGGGCGTTATGTTCAATGCTCCACTGCTCAAGCTTGGGTATGGAAATGGAATCAGCCTGTGTTAGCCAAATTCGAGTTGAATCTAAATCGGTTTCCTCATCCGAGAGATTCACAAATAACGCCCTCAATACGTGTTCTTGAAGAAGGAATAATTCGGAATGTTTTGAATGAAAATCTTCTATTGCGTCTTCACTTACCTCTCTATTTAAACGAGATGCCACGAATCTACTTTCGAAACTACTTACTAAAAGAGCGTTTCGATAAGCAGTTATGGCGTCTTCAAAACTATTATCGAAATAGCTAAGGTTTTTTTCTGCCTCTACCAGCAATACCTGTTCTCTCACCCAACCCTCTATAATCCTATTTGCCATAAGAGTGCTATCGTCAAATGTCATAGCATCGGGAATTCGGGCAGAAAGACTGTCTAAGCTAAGAGATTCCCCGAAGGCAGAAACGACAATAGTGACTTTATTTTCTGTAACATCAGGAACGTTACATGATATAATACAGAATAATGCTACAACGAAACATACTGATGTAGCAACTTTCAAAAAAGGCATAATTGTTAGTCTTCTAATCTAGAAAGGCTATATAGAACCTCTGTATTTATCTCGACCTGATACTTACGACGTAGCGCCATAATCCACTCTTTCTCTAGATGATCTTGGTAGCTTGCTATTACCTGACCTCTAGCCTCTTCTAGCGATTTAGCAGTAGGAGGAATTAGTTCTCGAACATCGATTAGAACAATGCTCTCACCACCAACAGGAATGCTAATAAACCTAGGAGCCTTTTCTGAGATTTTAAATGATCCGTCTTTAAGGGCCGCAAAAACAGTGTCAGCCCAATTGTTCGTTCCCTCAGGGTAAAGTGCAGATTCTATGCGAATTGCAAGAGGTCGCTCTGCGATTAATTCTCTTCTCATCCCCTCGATATCTTTATTCTTCTTAACGCCCTTCTGAACTTTTTTCGCCAATTTCGCGTCCTCACATGTGTAAACTGCGATGTCTACTCTCTCAGGCCACATGAATAATTCAGCGTTGCGCGTGTGGTATTCTTCTAAGCCAGATGTGTCTTTCACTGCCCTAGACCAAACCTTAGTATCCGTCAATTCAAACAATAGAATTCCGTCATGGTATTCCTCTATTAAGAGACGGAAGTCATTATGCTTTTTCTCTAATCTCTCATCTTCGTAAGCGAGTAATCTTTCCTCAACCATATTGTGGAGCATCGCTTTTAAGATCATCTTGGATGGGCGATCTAAACCTCTAGGTTTTTGATTTCCTGCGAAATCTAGAAAGTCCATAACAGTTATTACATTTTCATCGAATGAAAATAAAGCTCTTCCAAGTTCTGATTTCTTTACGTACTCAATATTGTGCCCCTTGAAGAAAACACTATCAGTTCGACTCACTGCTGTTTCGAGATTACTCACTCGACGTGAATCCATAGTAAAGTTATACTCGTCTTTAAGATTGTTAAGGAATGAAGATCTCGTAACGTCAGCCCTAGAATCTCTACTCACCTTCTTCTTTAATTGGCGCTTAACATCTTCGAACTTAGATGGTCCTTTAAACCCGATGCGCTTTACAATGTGCCATCCGTAACTACTCAAGAAGGGCTCAGAAATATCACCGTCATTTTCTAGTGCGAAAGAAGCATTTTCGAACTCTTCCACCATTTTCCCAGTCCCGAACCAGGGTAAAACTCCACCTTTACTTGCTGTAGTAGCATCATCACTGTACTTAAGAGCAAGGGATTCAAACGACTCACCAGAATTGATGAATTCAGAAACGGCATCGATTGTCGCTTTTGCATTCATTAGCATTGGTTTCTTGGTTGCATCGGGTACTCGAACCATTATGTGTGCAACCTGAACTTCGCCTCGAGCGGCGCGCCTACCATTTACTTGAAGGAAATGATATCCAAACCTAGTTCTAACGATGTCACTCATCTCACCGACAGAGGTGTTGTAAGCCGCGTCTTCAAAACTGTAAACCATTTGGAATGCGGTGAACCATCCTAGGTCACCTCCGTTGTCGACAGCAGAAGGATCGTCACTTCCACCCTTGCTTTTAGCAACGTCTGTAAAGTCTTCACCAGCGGCAACACGGGCTTTAAGCTTCGAAATTCGTCTCCAAGCTCTCATAGTATCTACTGGAAGAGCGTCAGGTTTTATACTAACTAGAATATGTCTTGCGTGAATTTCCTCTTGTTGTCTATCGTATGCTTCCTGAACTAACTCATCTAGTAAATCCATATCAACTAGGTAAGGTCTAGCGAGTTGATCGCGATATCCCGCTAGTTCTTTAGTGAACTCAGCAACAGTATCCATACCAAGATGCTCGGCTTCTAGAACTTTTAATTTAAACTTGATAAATAGATCCATATACTCATCAAGCGCCTCCCGTGTAATTACACTGTCACGATTGTTCTTTCCATAAATATGTTTAAAATCATTTAGCGATACGGATTCTTCGCCCACTGTTATTACGTTTTCGTCACCGGTAATGTTCTGGGCTGAAATTTCAGCACCACCACTTACTAGTATAATTCCGAAAAGAGTAAAAATTCTAAGAAATAGCTTCATTTTTTAACGTTTTCTTGCGTTTTATCGCGTTTTCTTGCGTTTTGCGATTGTTTAGCGAATACTGTAATTTGGAGCTTCACGGGAAATCATAACATCATGTGGGTGGCTTTCCTTCATACTAGCGCTTGTAATTCTGATGAATTGTGAATTGTCTTGCAAGCTAGTAATATTTTTTGCTCCACAATATCCCAAGCCTGCACGTATTCCACCTATGATTTGGAACATCACCTCTTGAACAGATCCTTTATATGGAACACGACCACTTATGCCTTCCGGGACTAGTTTTTTAACGTCGTCTTCAGCATCCTGGAAATATCTATCCTTGGATCCTTGTTGCATAGCTTCGATTGATCCCATCCCTCTGTAGCCTTTGAATCGTCTGCCTTCAAAAATGAAGGTCTCACCAGGGCTTTCTCCTGTCCCAGCAAGCATAGATCCCACCATAACGCTATCTCCACCTCCAGATAATGCTTTTACGATATCTCCAGTATATCTCACTCCTCCGTCAGCGATGACAGGAACGCCTGTGCCTTTCAGTGCTTCAGCTACGTTCATTACTGCTGAAAGCTGAGGAACTCCTACTCCCGCGATGATTCGAGTAGTGCAAATTGAACCAGGGCCTACTCCCACTTTCACGGCGTCTGCTCCTGCTTCAACTAAAGCAAGTGCTGCTGCGCCTGTAGCGATATTTCCACACACTACATCAACTTCGGAAAAACGTAATTTCACGTCTCTAACTACATCGATAACACCTTTACTGTGTCCGTGAGCAGTATCAACAATAACGGCATCCACTCCAGCATCGACTAGAGCTTGTATTCTATCCATTGTGTCAGCGGTAACACCCACTGCAGCGGCGACTCGTAATCTACCAAAGCCGTCCTTACAAGAGTCAGGGAACTCCGTGAGCTTAATAATATCACGATAAGTGATTAAACCTACAAGCTTCCCTTCGTTGTCAACAACAGGAAGTTTTTCGATGCGGTGCTCGCGGAGGATTTGGGCTGCATTATCGAAATCAGCACCATCCTTAGTTACTATTAATTTATCGCTAGTCATGACCTCAGAAACTAATCTAGAAGGCGTATTTTCGAACCTAAGGTCTCTATTAGTAACTATGCCCACTAGAGTATTGTCGGCACTCACAACAGGAATCCCGCCTATGCTTCTCTCTCGCATAATGCCTATCACTTCACCAACTGTGGCGTTGCGATTAACAGTAATAGGATTCTGAATCATACCGTTTTCAGAACGCTTCACCTTCAATACTTCCTGAGCTTGCTGCTCGATACTCATATTTTTGTGAATGACTCCGATTCCACCCTGACGTGCCATTGCAATAGCCATCGCACTTTCAGTAACGGTATCCATTGCTGCTGAAATAATGGGAGTTTTTAGCTCAATATTTCGTGAAAAACGTGAATTTAGTTTCGTGTCACGAGGAAGAGTTTCCGAATAGGCTGGAACAAGTAGCACGTCGTCGTAGGTGAGACCTTCGCCGAAAAACTTAGCTTCTTTTATAGACATTTTTTCTGATTGAATCGCGTTACTCGCCTTCCATCTAGAAAGCGCTTCTGCGCCTACCCTTCGGTCCGCGATTCGCACAAAGGTAACAAATTACGGTCTAAGTACCTGTAAACTTTGGGATATGATATGCCATTTGCCTGAACCGTCAAGAACCCTTATCACCACTGTGTAAACACCATCAGGAACTAATTCATCTGAAGAAGTGCCATCCCAGCATAAAGTGGGGTCGTTTGATGCAAAAATCACGTCTCCCCAACGAGAAAGAATAACCAAATCATATGTTGGTTCTCCACTAGCAACGCTTTCTAACACAAATCCTAGCGTTGATTCATCAGGACTCCAAGGGAACCAGTCATTTAATTCGTCTCCATTAGGCGTAAATGCAGTAGGAATCCATATTAAAGGGTCTTCGGTAAGGCAAACCCTGTTAGAGCTTGCCCCATTGAGACCGTCTTCAGGATTATTTTCTATCGCAACTACTTTGTAGCAAAAGTCTCCAGGTAGATGTGTTAGGTTGCCTACGTAATCTTCTGCATGGAATTCATTCGCGCTGTGTGACGATAATGGGGTTTCGGCACTGAGGCGGCTCGGTGAGCGCAATATTTCGTATGATGAGGTTCCTTGTGGGAAGTCTAAGTATTCAGACCAAATCAGGCTATTCTCAAATGCCTCAGGGTCGGTTGAGCGCCAACCTTGAAGTAAAATCGTTTTTCCAATGTTCGAAGTAGTTACAGCTACCCCGCATTCGTTATAGACGGCACATCTATAAGTGTAGCTTCGAGTGTCCGTCTCAACATCAGGGTCTACAAATGTTAAAGGGAACCCAAGTGAACTAGGGAGGGGTTCTAAAATTGGAATCCAGATACTATCAATCTCAACCCATCTTTCGAGCTGGTAAAGACTTATCTCGACAGCATCGGGGTCAGTTTCTACAAATATTTCCACGGATCCATTCGAAATAACGGATGCTCGTTGTAATAATGGTGGGGCAGGGGCGTCGGGATAGGAAAATGTAAGTTCGTACTCGCTTGATCTAGCGACCTTGCCCGAGTTCGAAGTAGCGACAATTCGATATTTATACGTACTCGAAACATCAGCTCCCTCGTGTAAATACGTTCCGAACCCTGATGCTAATGTATCTAGAGTTGTCCAAGGCCCGTACGATCCTGAAACGTCGTCGAACAATGTCATTTGAGCGAGATAGAAATTGACCCCACCGTCGATTCCGAATGGAGAGTTCCAACTAATCTGAGCTCTATCCGTACAAGGGATTTGCGAAACGACTGTAAAAATCGAAGTCGTACAATCACCAGCTGCATTAGGGTTAGGTGTGCCGTCATCGTTAATGCATTCAAATGCTGCCACTCTATAGCTTTCTGGCTCAGAAGATGCAAGTGAGGTTGCTATTAGTGCTGAAGAAATGTTAGGATCATCAATTTGTAGTACTTCCGACGAACCAGCGCCGGTACACTTGTAAATGATAAATCCTAAAGTCTCTGGTCCTACGGGGTAATCAAAAAACACCTCAGCAAGCCCAGTCACAGGATCCACATCCACGTGCGTTGTATTAGGTAGGTCAGGATTTACAGCACCTACTATTAAATCTGCGGCATTACTTACATGTAAGTCTAGGCCGTTGGATGCGGTTTGGCGTACACGGTAGATATTAATTGAAACGCAAGGCCCGGGATTGTCAGTGAAAGCAACACCTAGTGAGTTGTCAGGGACGATAGCAATGGTGTCCCAAACAGCAGTGAATTCGTTCAATCTTTCCAGGTAGAATGGCCCGCCTGCCGCTTCTCCAGACACTGCATATGGGCTATTCCAAACCAAATCTACTTCATCAACACCCGTCCCTACACTAGCATCCACATGGATAGAACACAGGAAAGGCGATTGAGGAGACATGTCTGTTGTTGCTCCACCATCTATAGATGTCACTTGAACAGCGGTATAACAATGAGCATACGCGTTCGCGTTATACAAGAACGACGGCATAACCCAGCCAGTCGGTAAAACTCCGCTTTCCAAGTCCGGAGCTATTAAATGTGGAGAGGGACTCAAAAGAACACCAGGGATATCAAATACCTTTATTTCGTTATGAATAAATTCCTCCGTTGTTACAGGCGTGAATACATCCCAGTACAAAGTAGCATTTCCGGCCGCATTTACATTGTCTACGTGAGTTAAGTTCGGCTGCGAAAGTGCATCACTCCCTAAACTCAAAAACAACGCAAGAGCAAGTACACCCGTCCCAAATCCAGATCCATAAAATATATTCCGAGCGGCTTTTATCATTACAAATTGTAAAATGCGTTGCATGCCATAAAATTACGAAAGCCAACTACAACCTCATATGATTCTTCAAACGTTATCGACATACGTCTCTCCATAACCATATCCTTCAGCGTAACCTGAACCGTAGCTGTAGTATCCATAACGTGCAGCATACTTACTATAGTATTTCAGTAGTCGTCTAGGTTTTATCCCGTTTAGAACGAATGAAGCATGACTGAGACTGTTTTGTTCTAATAAATCCTCAAGATGCCTAATTCCTCTACGAGATGATTGACTAGTGTTAGTCACTAAAAGCGCCGTATCGACGTGTTGCATCAGCACAAGAGCATCGCTAATAAGTAGGATGGGAGGAGTGTCTAGAATCACATAATCGTATTCTTTTTTCAACTCAGCAATAAGCGGTTTCATACGCTCACTTAAAATTAAATCTGAAGCATTTGGCGGTATAGGACCGGCTGAAATTATATCAAGAGTAGGGTAGGGGCCAGTTGTTTTAACATCTGAAATAGTCGCCTTTCCTACCAGCAAGTTGGAAGTTCCGGCTCGGTTTTTTAGGCCAAAGTATTCGTGAATCCTGGGTTTATGCAAATCGAAGTCTATCATCGCAACCTTCTTTCCCGCTTTTGCTAAAATAGAAGCTAGGTTAGAACTCACGAATGACTTACCCTCTGATGGGTGTAAAGATGAAACTAGAATGACATTCGCGCCTTCTTTTGCGAGAAGATATTGGAGGTTTGTCCTTAATGCGCGGAACGCTTCAGTTACGGAAGATCTGTTATCTGCTCTAACTGCAAGTGGATCTTCACTAACTCCCTTGTGAAAGGGTATACCTCCTATTACTGGGAATTTCGCAACTTCTCGAAGTTCACCCGTAGAATCAATGCGGGCGAAAAAGAAAAGACGAATCAATGCAATTACAATACCTAAAACGAATCCCGCTAGAACGTAAGTCAATATCGTCCGTTGTTTATTTGGACCCACGAGTCCCGCATATCTTGCCCTTTCAATAAGCGAGGCTTCGGGAGTAATATTCGCCCGTGCGATAATAGTAGTCGCTTTTTGTTCGAGCAAAAATAACGAGAGCTTCTCGTTTACGGCGAGTTTTCGCTCCATAGCGAGAATGTCGCGTTGAGTTTGAGGTAAACTCGCGAGTCGCACCTCTAAAAGTCGAATCTCCACGTTTAAATCATCCCTCCTTCCTTCTAGTGCAGACTTAAAATCTCCGAGATAACGCTTTATTCCTGTCCGTATCTGCGACAACGTAGAGTCCACTCTGCGAATTACGGACGCCCCTTCTTTTACATCTAAAAGAAGCGAAGATCGCCGAGCCTGTAGTGCGAATAACTCACCCATTTGGTCTAACATCAGCTTATCTTCTACGAAAAGAAACGAAGTTGGAGGTAAAGCGGTGTTAGACGACGATGTGATTAAATAAGAATTTAAGCTATTGAGCGACTCGATTTGAAGATCCAGCTCACGCCTATTCCTTTCAAGATCCACAAGCATCGAGAAATATTGGGCCTGTTCCTTAGAAAGGTCAATAATATTCTTCTGATCCTTGTAATAATCTACAAGTTGTGCCAAACTATCCGTCATCGACTCAATCTCAATAAGTTGATTGTCAATATATTCTTCAGCCTGGAGATTGCTAGCGTGACGAGCTTCAGCAGTGTAGTCTATATACGTAGAGGCTAGAGTATCTAGGAATCTCTTAGCTCTTGAAGGAAGCACATTACTACAAGTCAAAGTCACAATACTGGTCATTTCGATATTTCCAGCAGTCATTTGAGATCGGTATTGATATATCCGATTATTCCTATTATAAACTCGTATTCGGAAGTGCTGCTCTTTAGCTGCTTCCGTCCTAGCTGAATCGAATCTAACTTCTTTAGAAAGAGCAACTGAGATATTTAAACCATGAGCTGTAACAAGATCACCAAACCTAGCATCTATCTCCACAATTCCTCCATCCTTTGTCTCAAAGGTGATTTTATATGTGGTGGAGCTTTGAATAAAAAGATTAAGAGATTTCCCTAGCATACTTGGTGCAAAAGCCTCAGCTTGAACATCGATATCTAAAACTGAAAACCCTCCTACAGGTAATTCCTTAAGCCTTCCGACTAAAAATAAATCTAAGGGATCATTAATTTTATCAATGCTTCTCCCGATTAAATCGTAGGAGTTCAGTATCCTAATCTGATTACGTGTTTCATCTAAGTAGCTCCCCCACATTGCTGTAGCGCGGGCATTCCCCATGCCTTGCAGGTCGCTAATCCCACCTCCTCGGGTAAGTAAAATTTCAGCAGTAGCGTTGTATTTGTCTACTTGTCTATGAGTGACAACTCGCCCTATACCATATCCAATTACCGCTAGCAGTACCATTAACCATCCACTTTTGCCTAAAAGTTTCACATATGGTCGAATATCCTCTGCAGATACTATATCTTGTCTAGAATTGTTCATATTTGAAGTCCAAAGGTAATCCTACATGCCACACTACAATTACATATCTCGAAACATCTTAGTTTCTTTTCTATTTTTTGTGTTTTTATCTCTTTCTACATCTATAATTTCAGCACAAGGTGAACCAGATGGTCTTTGTTGCGACCCTGATGGAACAAATTATAACTTCATTAATTGCTTCACCTCAGGCTGTTGCGGGATCTATGGAGATGGAATAGACGGTTGCGTTGAAGATCCAGACTGCACTAATTACAATCCTAATGACCCCTGTATAATCCCCATCTCCGATGGAATTCCATTTTTAATTATTGCAGGGGGAGTTTTGGCCTTTTTCAGGCTTCGTGAGAAAAAGGAATTAGTCGCTATAGAAGCATAGGTGTGGCTGTATTAAAATTCTTTATAGGGTGTTTTGTGGCTTACCTATCGTGGTATGTACTATATGAGTTCGTTTTGAAACCCCAGACTACTCTTGACGAGTGGGTGATGAATAACATGGTGGAGGGAACGGAGTGGGGACTCGAAGTTATAGGACTTAAAACCGGGACTTTCCCCCAACCCACAGGGTATATGAATAGGGTAGGTGTGTCTGGCACCCCTGGAGTTGAGATTGGAGCACCTTGCGATGGTTTATCGCTATTCGCACTCTTTGCAATATTCATTGCCTTCTTCCCAGGACCGCTTAAGCGGAAATTATGGTATATACCACTAGGAATACTATCACTTCACTTAGTAAACATCGTTCGCGTAATTTCCCTTGCGGCTATTCAGTCTAAATATCCCGAATGGCTTGAATTTAATCATGATTATACGTTCACGATTATTGTTTATGGGGTGATTTTCTGGTTATGGTATGTTTGGGCTACCTATTTGTCACCACTTTCTAAGACCAAATGAGGCTTCTCCCCTTTCTTATCCTTATTCTGATGCTTGTTTTCGGGTATTTCCAAGAATCTGCGAAGGTCACTCTCAATAACTACCGAGCGTTTGCCGATTCTCACACTGATTTCTATAAATCTCCCACAAATGTGAGATCAGCACAGTTTAACTCGCCCACCACCCCTAATTTCCTCCATTCCTTTTCCCAAAGCGATTTGACCCGCACGAAATGGATACTCTCAGCCTTAATCTTTCTCGTTTTCTTCGTTCTAGACGCGGCTTTCGTGAGATCCACAACCCTCCCAGACGCACCGTCAGTTATCCCTTGGCTTTTACTCCTATATATAGGAGTGTCAATCCCTATGTTTCTTTTACTTCTCCTTAGCCAGGACCAAACCTCTCACTCCTATGCAGTTTCCCGGGAACTCTTAGGTTTCTTGCAATCCCCCTTACCTTCGCTTCTCATCGTATATATTCCTAAATTACTCAATTCTCCTTTTCCTCGCTTTACTTTCACGATGAAACGTTCATCTTCTACATAAGGTACCCCATGTCATTTAAGTTATTTCCAGATATGCCCGGTTCAGCACGAGTCTTCTTCTTTACTGCGGACTCTTCACTCCCCGATTCGACTTCAACTCAACTTCTCTCTAACGTTTTATCGTTTCTGAAATCGTGGACAGCTCACGGAAGTACGCTCACAGCTGACGCTATTATCATATCAAACCGAGTCCTTATTGTTTCGGTAGACGAGAGTGCTGCATCTGCATCAGGCTGCTCCTTAGACTCCCTAAACAAGTTTATTAAGCAAGAAGCGACATCGATGGGTGTTGATTTGTTTAATAGAAGCTGGGTGCTATATCGTGCCCCTATGCTAGATAAATCAAATTTTGTAGACCAGTGGACTACTGAAAAACTACATGATTTTTGGGCCAGAAGAAAGGCCAAACTAATAAACGACGATACTCAAGTCCTGGATACCACTCTGATCACCTTAAAAGACGCCAGAACTCAGCTAGTATCATCATTTTCAGATAGCTGGCACGCATCTATGTGGTAATCGGCATTATTTATGCTTGTCATAATTACCGTCTAAGACATAGTGATTTAGGGCAATTTTTTCGCCTAATGGTCACTTTTAACCCATGTATCCCAAAAAAAGCCCAACGAATTTGTTTGTTTTTTTTTGGTTTCTAAGGTTGAATCACCTAATTTTAACGCGTTGAAAAGACATAATTAGACATAATTGTGACTTGGAGGCAACCCTTATCATCTGATTACGACTACCATACACGGAAGTTGTATTCCTCTGAAAAGGGATCAATTTTGTAAATAATTAATGGATTTCAAACCAAAACCTGTTCATATGTTCAATTCGTACACGAAGTTAACGACTGCTTTTGCAGCGTTTGCACTTCTTTTTTCAACTGGAGCCTGGTCGCAATGCGCACCTGGCGAGATAGCTGTAGATTACGCTATTACTGGAGGTTCTTATGCCTCTGAGATTTCTTGGACTCTTAACGACGCACTCGGTAACTCGGTGTTCAACGGAGGAGCCCCTATTAGTGGTCAATGGTGTTTAGCCGCTGGTGACTACACATTCATTGGTTCTGACTCATACGGAGACGGATGGAATGGAGCAACTGCTACCTTCACTGCTGGAGGTAACGTAATCGGATTCTTTGAATTAACTGCTGGATCTTCTGGATCTTTAGTAATCACTGTTTCTGCTGATGTTCCTGGATGTACAGATGCTTTAGCGTCTAACTACAATCCATTAGCTACTATCGACGACGGCACTTGCTGCTTCGACGACTTAGTAACTATCAACCTCTACGATGCTTGGGGTGATGGATGGTCTTTTGGTGGTGTAGCCGGTGGATTAACCATTTTCGGTGCATTCTATGAGTTTGCTGGCGGTTCTACTGTGACTCTAGACTTTTGTCTAGCTCCTGGTTGCTACTCTGGTCAGATAAATATTCCTGCATATGCTTCTGAGGGTTCTTGGGATGTTGTTGTAGGTGGTGCAATTATCGCTACTGGTGGTGGTGAAGGAGAGCTTTTCTTCTCAACTGATCCTGCTTGTATAGTTGCTGGTTGTAACGACGTTGCTTCTTGTAACTTCGACCCTGCTGTTAACTTAAACGACGGATCATGTGAGTACCTTACATGTGCTGGTTGTATCGACCCAACCGCTTGTAACTACGACGCTCTTGCTACATTAGACAACGCTACATGTGATTACTCATGCATCGGTTGTATGGATAGCACTGCTACAAACTATGATGCATTAGCTACTATTGCTTGTGTTGATTGTTGTGCTTACTGTATGGAAGCCTTTGCTGGAAATCTTACAGTTGGTGGTGGTTCTTGGGATAGTGAGGTTGGATTCACTTTACTTCTTGATGGTGTTGTTATTGTAACTGGAGGAGCAGGTACTTACCCTCTTTGCCTAGTTGCTGGATGTTACACTATCGATATGACTGACGCTTATGGAGACGGTTGGAACGGTGCTACATACTCATTTGATGGGTATGACGGAGTCAACGTATACGCTGGTGATATTAATACTGCTGCTGTAGGTGATGGTAGTTCTGTTGGAACAGACTACATCGATTTCAACGGTGGTCTTTGTACAATGGGTTGTACTGATTTAGGAGCTTGTAACTACGATGCTACTGCTGCTTACGACGATGGTCTTTGTGACTACTCTTGCGTAGGTTGTATGGATGCAACTGCTGCTAACTACGATCCTAACGCTACTATTGATAGTGGTCTATGTGTTTACTGTGCTCCTGGTACATTCGTTCTTACTCTTACTATGAGTGATTCAATGGGTGATGGATGGAATGGTGCAGTTTACTACGTATACAACCAAGCAACTGGAGCTCTTGAGCTTTCTGGTGACCTTGATACTGCATTCTCTGGAGACGGTCTTTCTTTAGGTGCTGACTTAGTTTGTCTAGCTCCTGGATGTTACACTGTTCAGGTAAGCACTGGTGCTTCTCCTTCTGAGGTTGGCGTTTCTATGACTGACCAATTCGGAACTAACTACGGTTCTACTGGAGCTGGTACTACTTACCCATTAGATTTCACTCTAACAGGTACATGTGCTTTCGCTGGTTGTACTAGCCCTTCTGCTCTTAACTACAACATCAGTGCATCTATTGATGACGGATCTTGTCAAGAGCCACCTGCTAACGATCAGTTAGCTAACGCTGAGGCTGTATTCTGTGGAGCATTCGCTTCTGGAACTTTACTTCACTCTACTGATGACCAAAACTTAATTGGTACTGAGTTCGGTAACGCTGATGTTGCTTCTACTGGAGTTTGGTACACATTTAACGCTGCTGCTGATCAACAGATCATCGTTAGCACATGTGATACACCTGCAAATGATGCTACTACTGACTACACAGGAGATACTAAGCTTCACGTTTACACACAAGCTCTTGATGGTTCATTAGTTGCGATTTCATCTAACGATGACGGTTGTGTTACTGGTTGGTTATCAACTGCTGCGTTCAACGCAACTACAGGTACGGATTACTTCATTCTTGTAAGTGAGTACTCTGCAACAACAAACGGAAACGACTTCGTTCTTTCTGTTACTTGTGTTGACTGTGGTGCTACTCCATCTAACGATAACTGTGATGGTGCTATCGCACAGGTTACAGGTGTAACATTCACTGGTTCTACTTGCTGTGCTACAGCTGAGGAGATGTCATTAGGATGGGCTGGAAACGGTACTGCTTACGGAGTTTGGTTCACGTTTAACTCTGCTAACTACAACACTTTCTACTTTAACATCACTAACATCTCTAACGATGTTCTTGGATTTGTTATGATGGAAGGTAACGAGTGTGCTGGAATCACAGGATTCGTAGGTTGTCAGTTTACTGGTACTTGTGCTGGTTCTGTTGAAGGCTTCTTGCCACAACTTATTCCTAACGTAGATTACTACTTCTTGATTTACACATCTGACCCTGCAACTTGTGGAGACTTCGAGTTCACTACAACTGGTATCATCTTAGGATGTACAGATGCTACTGCGAATAACTACAACCCTGAGGCTAACCTTGACGATGGTACATGTGATTTCACAGGTATTGTTCCAGCGAACGATATCTGCGATACCGCAGTTGCTCTTGTTTGTAACACTGTTACTACAGGTTCTACAGGTGGTGCTACTATCCTAGGTTCTCCAATTGGAGTTGCTGGATGTGAGACTGCTCCTGGTGCTGGTGTTTGGTACTCTTTCGTGGGTGACGGACAACTTCACAACTTAAGCACTTGTGGTTCTGCTATCGATTCTAAGATTAACATTTACACAGCTCTTACTTCTTGTGGTGGTGGTGGAATTGCGGTTCCTCCAGCTGATGCTTGTGGAGTTGATTTAACAGGTAACCCTCTTGTTACTGTTAACTACAGTGTAGGTGGTGGAGCTTGGGATTCTGAAATCTCATGGGATCTTCTAGATGCTGCGGGTGTAAGTGTTGCTGGTGGCCTAGCTCCTGTTACAGGATCTGTTTGTCTACTACCTGGTGACTACACTCTAAACATGATTGATGCATACGGCGACGGATGGAACGGTGGTGCAGCTACCTTCACTAACGGTCTTGGTGATGTTGTAGGGTACTTTACTCTAGACGTCGGAAATGCTGGTACAGGTATTCTAACTGTTGCTCCATACTCTATGGAGCCTGTTTATACTGCTGGTGACTTCACATGTTTCGCAACTGCTACTAGTAGTGATGGAACTGGAGTTTGTTCATTATTCGATTCTGACGATGTAAACTTTGAGTTTGTTTCGACAGTAGGTACACTTTACTATGTGTTAGTAGGTGGAACATCAGGAGCATTCGATCTAACATTTGATTGTGCTGTTGTTGTTGAAGGATGTATGAACCCTGCTGCTTGTAACTTCGATCCATTAGCTAACGTTAGTACTGATACATGTGACTTCTGGTCTTGTGTTTGTGCTTCTGCTACAGGTGTCCCGATTCAATTGAATATGGTTGACGCATTTGGAGACGGATGGAACAACGCTAGTTACACTATCTCTGACCTAGCTGGTAACCTTGTTACTGCTGGTGATCTTGATAACGCTCAGTACTCTGTTGACAACGATAACTATGCTGGACCTGAGTACGGGTTTGATATGATTTGTCTAGAGCCTGGATGTTACAACATCACAATCGCTCCTGGTGATTGGGCTTCTGAGGTATCTTGGGATATCACTCTACAAGATGGAACTATTCTTATAGCTGGTGGAGCTCCTGATTCTCAGACAATCTCTGTAGGTGGTGCTGTTTGTGGTTGTATGGACCCTGGTGCATGTAACTACGATATACTTGCTACTGACGAAGATGGTTCTTGTGAGTACCTAACATGTGCAGGTTGTACAGATGCTCTTTCTTGTAGCTACGACGCGCTTGCAACTATCGATGATGGTACTTGCTGTTACAGCAACTGTCTAGAGGTACAGATGTTCGATTCATACGGAGACGGATGGAACGGAGGTGTTTACACTCTTTCTTCTGTTGACGGAACTGTAATCGGATCTGGAACTATCGATTTAGGATCTTCTGCTACTGACACTTACTGTCTAGCTGATGGATGTTACACAATCGATGTAGTTGGTGCTTCTTGGGCGACTGAGATGAGCTGGACTATTCTAGGTGCATTCGGTGGACTAGTTAGTGGACTTGCTGATGAGTCAGTAACATTCAACGTAGGTACTGGTGATCAGTGTATCGTTGGTTGTGACATCTCATGTGCTTGTAACTACAACGCAGCAGTTAACATCTCGGATGTTGCTACGTGTGTCTTCACAGGATGTGAGGGATGTACTTACCCAGATGCTGTTAACTTCGACGCGCTTGCTCTTACTGATGATGGTACTTGTACTTTCGATATAGCTAACCCTTGTCCTGCGGACTTGAACGGCGACGGATCGATTACTACTGGTGACCTACTTATCTTCCTAGGAGCATTCGGAACTATTTGCTAAGAATAGATAAACTCTATATAAAGAAAGCCCCGACATTGAGTCGGGGCTTTTTTATTGCATAAACTTTTCGGTGCGAAATTTAAAAACGTACTATCCCATCCAAGAGCCACCGTTAATATCTATGGCTTGGCCGGTAATTGAAGTTTGTGAATTTGAGAATAAAAACTGAACTAATGCAGCTATTTCCTCAGGTTCGCTGAATTTACCTGTGGGTATATAAGACTTCTGCTCTGCAAGCATTTCGTCAAAAGGTACTTTCGCACTATTTGCCATTTCTAGGATTCTTCTTTTTGCCATCTCTGTATTTACCCAGCCCGGGTTTATTGCATTAATAAGAATACCGTCTACTGAATAAAGAGAGGCAAGGCTTCTGACGAGTCCCAGTAATCCTGTTTTAGATGCTACATAGGCAGGTTGTGTGGGTACACCGAAGCGAGAAAGAATACTTGAGGTAACTACTATGTGTCGCGTTTGAATTCCAGCTTCTTTTGCCTTACTAAGCCATGGAATAGCGGCCATACATGTCTTGTACGTTCCTGTTAGATTGATATCAATAATTTCATCCCACACTTCGTCTTCTCCGCTTTTATCATCATATGCGTTAGGAGCTCCTACACCAGCATTTGCAAACACGGACACTAAAGGATGTTCTTTTAGTTTTGTTTTAGGGTCTGATAAAAACTCGGTTAAAGCACCAGACACAGAAATATCTATACTTTTCACGACATGTAATCCGGGGTTTTTTAAGCTCTTTAAAACCGAATCCAAAGATTCAGCGTTCCTTCCAATTAGAAGTATACGAGTATCACTTTTATTCGATAAAAGCCTTGCTGTAGCTGCCCCTATGCCTGTTCCGGCACCTGTGATAAGAATTGTATGCATATTACAAATGTGGGGTTTAACTTTGCGCCATAATGTTATGTGCTAATTTTTATACGAACGAAGTTATTAGCTAGATGCGTTGGACTAATTATTTCATTCATCCGGGAGACAATAGATACTATGTATTTTCTTTCAAAAAGAAAGAATATAGTAATCTATATGAAACAGCTCTATTGAAACACGAGATCCCTTTTGAAAGCTATATTGATGAGGAGTTAGAGTATGGGGCGAAATATTTGTTTGGGATTCCGCGTACTCATCTTACTGAGGCCATGAGGGAGAATAATTTGCTGCACGCGAAGATCCGTACTCCATTCATACCATCGAAGATTCTTCGTTGGACCGTTCTGATAATCACTGGTGCGCTCTTGACTCTTGCTATCATAGGTGCGATGTCTCAAAAGGCATTTGGCCAGCAGATGGCTAATAATGATAATTGGGAACTTGCAGTCCAAACCAGACTAAACACTCCCTTCGCAATTGTGGGTGTTGAGACACAAGAATTCTCTACAAGTGGATTGACGGCACTTTGGATTCCTAAAATGGGTCAGGCATTCGGAGTAAGGCTACAGTATAGGTTTAAGGAGAACTGGACATTCGGGACAGGTGTTCTTTGGTTTAGGAAGAACTACTCGATTGAATTAAACTATTCAAATGACAGCCTTGCCATATCTACCACAGACACGATTCAATTATTGAGAGCAGTCGGATACAGAATCCCTTTTATGGCGGAAACAAGGGTTCCTTTGGGATTGGGGTATTTCGTCACTTCGGCGGCTGGGTTAGGAATTGAAATAACACCATCAGATGTGTTTGTTAACGGCTCAACATCAGATAATGGTTCTGTTCGCGACTTCGAAGTCTATATGGGCAGATGGAGATGGGCTTCGATTCCTTTAATGGCTGAACTTGGAATAGAGAAGGAACCTAGAGGAGACATACCGGGATGGTATTTAGGACTTTTTTGGTCTAGATCTATAGGCAAGTCTATATGGGTAGAGCAAGTGGTTAGTGCGAATTACTACAGAGTCGTAGGGAGCGGATTCCTCAACTCAACAGTCACAGGGATAGAATTACGGGTGCTACTTAAGTAATTGTGTCCTAACAAAGCCTGAAATAACCTTGCCGTCCGCTTGCCCTGCCATTGCAGCTGATGCCATACCCATAACACGTCCCATATCTCCCATACCAGAGGCCCCTGTTTTTGCAATAATTTCGATAACTTTCGTTTCGATTTCATTATCAGACATTGCCTTAGGAAGGAATTCAGATAGAATTTCAGCTTGTGCGACCTCATCAGAGGCCAAATCTTCTCGGCTTTGTTCTTTATAAACTTCGGAGGTGTCTATTCTTTGTCTATGAAGCTTGCTGATAATCTTAATTGCCTCTTCATCCTTTATTTCCACAGAAGCACCTGCCTTAGATTGCTCAAGCATAAATTTAGATTTCACGTCCCTTAATGTTGCAAGTCTTACCTTATCCTTAGAACGCATTGCGTCCTTAATTCCATCAGTAATTTGCGATTGTAAAGTGCTCATTAATCGACGTTATCGTGAAGAAAGGGGTTGTCATCTCTGAGTTCGATACGACGTTCACCGTTTTCATCAATTTCTTCGTTTATAGACATTCTACTTACACTTGATTTCGATGAATGAGTAATATCGTCTAAAATGATGTCTCTACGCTTATAAGCGGGCTCGTTCTCATAGTCCGAGATTCTTCCGGGTAGCATTAACTTCATGTTAACATCATTTAATGCTCGCTTTGTTTGTCTCTGACGTTCAGCGAAAGCATTCTTATTCTTAGTTTCTAATTCGGCACTAGAAATGGTGTCGTCATTTGAAGGAGAGCTAAACGAATTATTAGGTGTTGTTTCTAATGGAGCGTCGTCAAGATTGTGAATGACCATCTCATCGTTGCTATTCACAATTTCATTTTCTACCTCATTATCAATAATTGACTCGGGTTGTGTAGACTCTGGCGAAGTAGAGAAAAGGTCTGAATAGTCCTTATCGCTTGTATCCAAGATGAAAGGATCGTCTTCAACACTTTCAACACTCTCAATATTTTCAACACTCTCGTTCTCGTCAATTTCATTTATTGTCGGAGGTGTCACAGCTCTATTTACAGGAGTTGTAATTTCTTTAGAATCATCACCTAGATTGTAAGTGATAGTTTTTTTCTCTACAGGTTCTGCACCGGTTTTAACCTCATGAGCTTCAAAGCCTGTTGCGATTACAGTAATACAGATCTCTTCTTCGAGTTCTTCATCAAGAGCATAACCCCAAATAACTTCTGCATTTTGGCCTGCCGCATCCTGAATATAATCAGTTATCTCCATGATTTCATCCATAAGGATGTCTTCACTCCCCACCGTGATGTTTAACAATACATGCTTAGCGCCGGTAATATCATTATCGTTCAGTAGCGGACTTTCGAGAGCCGTGATGACTGCCTTTTTAGAACGATTTTCACCTGATGCCATACCAGAACCCATAATTGCGTTGCCACTTTGTCTCATCACTGTATTAACGTCATTCATATCGACGTTGATTTCGCCGATACGTGTGATTACTTCAGCAATTCCTTTTGCTGCGATACAAAGAACTTGGTCTGCATTCTTGAACGCTTTGCGCAATGTTTGATTTCCGTATAGCTCACGAAGTTTATCGTTGCGAATTACTAATAAAGTATCTACGGCATCACGCATGTTTTTCAGACCGATGTCAGCTTGAGTAGAACGCTTTTTCCCTTCAAATTTGAAAGGAATAGTTACAATACCTACTGTAAGTATTCCCAAATCGCGACAAGCTTTCGCAATAACAGGTCCGGCTCCTGTCCCTGTTCCACCACCCATTCCGGCGGTTACGAAAACCATTTTTGTATCAGTGCCTAGTAGGTTTGTTAGGTCATCTAGGTTTTCAATTGCTGCATTCATTCCAACTTCTGGAATTGATCCAGCTCCCTGACCAGCAGTTAGTGTGGATCCTAATTGAACTTTCAACGGAACGGGGCTGACGTCAAGTGCTTGAGCATCGGTATTGCAGACAATAAAGTCTACACCCTTGATTCCTTGTTCGAACATAGTATTAACGGCATTAGATCCGCCGCCGCCAACGCCGATTACTTTTATCGGGTTATTAGATGATTTGGGTAGTGCAAATTCCATAGTGATTTGTTTTATAGGTGGGGACTAGTGCTGATTTTCTTCTTCTTTCTCGAACCATTCTTTTATGTTCTTCTTAAAGTCTTCCATAAGGTTTCGTCGTTCTTTTCTTTGCGTAGGTTCGCTTTGATTATTGCTTTCGTTTCGAAGACTTTCCTCAGAACCTCTAATAACAAGACCTACTCCTGTCGAGAATGAAGGAATGTTTGTTTCTGTTGGAGATTCTTGTAGATGCTCATTTGGATATCCAACTCGACAGTCAAGACCTGTATGATATTGGAATAGTTGTGTGATATGCCTTAGCTGACTTCCTCCACCAGTAACAACGATACCTCCTATTAACTGGTCACCTAATCCTGATGCCTTGATTTCATAGTGTACGTGCTCGATGATTTCTACCATTCGTGCCTCTATGATGCTAGCAAGATTACGAAGAGATATCTCCTTCGGCTTACGTCCTGTAAGTCCTGGAATACAAACCAGTTCATTTGTACTCATTTCCTGTGCCAAAGCTGATCCGAATTTACATTTTAATTTCTCAGCTTGCTTACTCATAATATTACACCCTTTACTGATGTCTGAGCTAATCACTTTTCCTCCGAATGGGATAACAGCAGTATGGCGGATAATCCCATCTTGGAAAATAGCTATATCTGTAGTTCCACCTCCAATGTCTACAAGAGCGATACCTGCTTCCTTCTCCTCCTCAGTCAATACAGAAGCAGAGGACGCGAGTGGCTCTAACACAAGTTGGTCTATTTCTAACCCTGCTTTTGATATGCACTTGTAGATGTTTCTAGCTGCAGCTATATCACCTGTGATAATGTGGAAATTCGCCTCTAATCGAACACCGGACATTCCTACAGGATCCTTTATCCCAGGTTCACTATCTACTGTAAATTCTTGAGGAAGTACGTGTAGAATTTGTGCTCCGGGAGGCATAACCAAACGACGCATGTCTTCAACGAGATTGTTTATGTCTGATTGACGAATTTCATCATCTAGATTCTCTCGAGTGATCATCCCTCTATGTTGTAGGCTCTTTATATGCTGACCTGCAATTCCGACGTTTACTACTTTTATTTCAATACCAGAATTTTCTTCAGCAGCTTGTACGGCTAACTTTATAGAAGATACAGTTCTTTCAATATTTGAGACCACACCGCGAGTAACTCCTACGGAATCACTTTTTCCATACCCTAGAATCTCAATTTTACCGTGCTCATTTCTTTGCCCCACAAAACATGCAATTTTCGTAGTACCAATATCTAATCCTACTAATATTTCAGGTTCTGGTGTTTTTGATTCGTTTTCCATGTCTTCGATTTTTTGGATAGTGGATTAGTAGGTGTAGCGTTTTGCAATTACTTGGTCTTTATAGCTCAAATCAATACGCGAGTAGTTTTTTAAGTTCCCCGTTTTAATTTGTGCTCTATAGAAAGTTAGTAGATTTCGACGTTGATGTTCCGGGTCTTGGTCGCTGCCTAGGAAAATTCTTGCTCCAATGCGTGGGATGAGTTCTAGCTCACCCTTGGAGTTAACTACGATTTGGTCTATGAGAGCATCCCAAAACTCATCACTCTTAGTTTTCTCAATGAAATCGATTGCATTCTTAGCAGATTCCAAACTTTCAGCGTGAATAATAGGAACTCTAGCGGTGTACTGGTGGTCAAGTTCCATGGTTTCACCTAATTCATCTATATAAAAATCACGACTTTCACCTGTGTGAATCCTTGCTTGTGGTTTGCGTTGAGATAATTCGATGTGAATTGTCCCGTTTAAAGTTGGGTAAATGTGAGTTTTTCTGACGGATGGAATTAACATCAAGTGCTTATGTAATTCACTAAAAGAAACGTTTTTTTCGAGTTTTCCTATAATCGCACCGAAAGTATCGAGGTGTTCTCTTACCCTTAAGTCTGATAAAAATGGACTATTAGCGTCGTCAGAGATAGTAATTTCGATTGAGTTAACCCTCTGTCCCTCGTAATCAACTGAGGCAAATCCTACCAGGGCGAGTATGCACCCTATGAGGATGGAAACGCTGAGAATTGTTGCTGTGGTTGATTTCATGACCGCTTTAAGCGTCCATGGATGTCCATTTCTTTAGGTCGGGAACTAGTAAATCTATATCTCCTGCACCTACAGATAAAAGAACGTCCACGGGATGTGCCTTTAAGATATCGAAGATGGAATTTATCGTCGAGGTTTTTGCATGGGGGTGCGATATCTTTTCAAAAAGAGATTGTGTATTGAAACCAGGTATTGCATTTTCTCTTGCTGCATAAATGGGAAGTAAAATCAATCTGTCCACTTTTCTTAGCTCTTGACAAAACCCCTGCTCTTGATCCTTAGTCCTCGAAAATAAATGTGGTTGAAAAATCACAGTGAGATGTCGACCGGGAAAATGTTCTCTTACAGCTTCGATTGTTTTCTTTAATTCTGTCGGATGATGAGCGTAATCGTCAATATAAACTGATGTTTCGGTATTTGTATGGATTTGGAACCTGCGATATATACCTTTAAATGTAGAAATTCTATCCACGATAATATTTGTCGGTACACCTGCTTTGTATGCAAGTGCAGCAGCGGCAATTGTGTTTTCTAAGTTGTGCATTCCCATCATATTCGACACCACCTTCTCAATTTCCTCTGCTTTATTTGAAATGTTTAAGGTGAATTCATAACCCCCAATTATTCGATTAATATTTGAAGCAGAATGTGTAAAGTTTTTGCCTTCAGTTTCTATCCCATACGTTTCTATACCTTTTAGGCCTCTGAAGTGAGATACTATTTCGTGGTGAACGATTGTGGTTTGTTTTATCTGAGAACTAAATATCTTAAAGGCATCTATAAAATTTTCTTCATCTCCGTATATGTCTAGATGATCAGGATCTAATGATGTTATAGCGGCATGAGTTGGATGTAGTGCATGAAAACTTCTATCGAATTCGTCAGCTTCCACAACTGTCCATTCTGCATTTTCGGACCAGTAAAGATTAGTTGCAGTTGAGGTCGAGATGCCGCCAATAAACGCTTTACACCCCTTTGTGGTACCGTCCATAATATGTGCCAAAATCGCTGTGGTAGTAGTCTTACCGTGGGTTCCGGCAATAGCAAGGGTCGGAGTAGATTGTGTGATTCGACCAAGTAGTTCGGCTCGTTTTATGGGGCAATGACCGAGCTTTTTTAGTTCGACTAAATGGGGGTGGGTCGGAGGTATTGCCGGAGTAATTACAAGTAGGAGTTCTTCGGGAGCGATATTGATTTCGGGTGGCATAGCATCTGCCGAGTCGTTGTATGTTATCGCAATTCCCTCCTTTACTAGCTGTCTAGTTAAAGAGGTCTCAGTTCGATCGTATCCGTAGACTTTGTACCCCTCTTTTACTAAATATCTAGCTAAGGCACTCATTCCAGCCCCCCCAACGCCTATGAAATATGCTATTTGGGGATTTTCCATCTTACTTCTTAAGTAATTTCTCGATTACGTCTACGATTTCTATTGAGGCGTGTGGTCTTGCGGCAGATCTTAATGCCACTTGCATTTTAGCTCTCCCCTCAACATCGTTTAATAATGTCTCAATTTTTTCTCGTAACGAACTTTCGACTTCTTTGTCTGTCACCAGAATTGCGGCTCCTCTTTCGACGAGAGAGAGGGCGTTTTTCGTTTGGTGGTCTTCCGAGACGTGTGGTGAAGGGATAAGTATCGTGGGTTTCGCAACTAAGGCAAGTTCTGAGATAGACATTGCTCCCGCTCTGCTCGCTATCAGATCTGCTGCGGCATATGCCAAATCCATTCTATCAATAAAACCCAAACATTGCACGCTCTTCGCTAATTCTACATTTTCTCTACTGAACTCGCTCAGCCATTTAGAGTTTTCATCATAGTATCTCGAACCACATTGCCAAATTATTGAGTAGGGGATTTGTGAGTTAGTGCTTTTATTTAACGAAGCGTAATGTATAAGAAGGTTCTTGACTGCCTCGTTTAGTGAAAGAGCTCCGAGAGATCCACCCATTATAAAGACGATGGGTTTTTCGCTACCTAAGTTGAAATGTGCGGCCGCATCCGATTTCGGAGGGGCTAGATTTGCGTCGGATAGTTTTAGTACTTCAGTACGTAATGGATTCCCAGTCTCTGTAATTATTTCTTTAGGAAACCATTTTTCCAGTCCGGGAAATCCGGCGCAAATTTTATCGACACTCCCAGATAAAATTCGATTCGTAATTCCGGGAAAGGAATTCTGTTCTTGAATTAGGGTAGGGATGCCTTTTTTTGAAGCTCTAAAGAGGAGGGGGCCACTAGCAAATCCCCCCACACCGATTACCACCTCAGGTTTGTATTTTCGTAAGAGCTTACCCGACTTAATTAGACTCGAAATCAACTTAAATCCGAAACTAAGATTTTTTATACTCAAGATTTTACGTTCTATTCCGCTTATCCACAACCCGTCTATTTCGTAACCTGCTGCTGGAACTTTCTCCATTTCCATGCGACCTATTGCACCTACGAATCGAATATTTACATCTGGATTACGCTTGACGATTTCGTCTGCGATTGCAAGAGCTGGATGGATGTGTCCTCCTGTTCCCCCGCCAGAAATAAGTACATTTTGTATTTTCACGTCCTGCTTTTTAAGTCGCTAATTATTTTTTGAAAGTATCGGTGATCGGCTTACGGCTAAGATCATTCCTATAGAGATAAAAGTAAAGATTAGAGATGTACCCCCGAAGCTTACCAGCGGAAGAGGCTGTCCTGTGGTGGGAAAAAGCCTCACGGCAACACCCATATTAATTAACGCTTGAATTGTAATTAATAGACCTAACCCCATAGCAAGGAAACTACCGAATGGCCGATTGCAATTGCGGGCGGCGTGTATAGTTCTATAAAGAAGAATAAAATACATTAGTAATAAACCAAACCCTCCGATAATAGAACCCCACTCTTCAATAATGAACGCGTAAATCATATCTGAATACGGGTGAGGTAGGAAATTTCTAGAAGTCCCCGTTCCTGGTCCAGAGGGTAGTAATCCGCCCCTGTTGATAGCTACCTGAGCTAGATCTATTTGGTAATCTGAAGAGCCTGAAATTCCAGAACCAACATTCTCTCCGACAAATTGATCTATTCGATTAACCCAAGTTTGACTTCTTGGTACCAGGTTTGGCGCAGCCTTACTCACCCCATAAATAGTGAATCCAAATGCAATTAATAAACCTAAAATCGAGAACAACCCTTTGAATGGAACGCCTCCTATATATAGCATGCTTATACATACTATTACTAAAAGTGCCGCAGTAGAAAAGTCGGCTGGTAGAATTAGCCCACAAACAATACCTATTCGTATAAGCATGGGGATTACTTCCCCTTTAAAATCATTAAGTCTATCTCGCCTAACATGAAGTTCTTTTGCCAACCAAACAACTATTGCGACTTTTGCGAAATCAGATGTTTGTAATGTGAGTCCTATAAACGGTAATTTCAGCCATCTCCTCGCCTCGTTAATATCTGCTCCGAAAACTAAAGTCAGAATTAAGGCTATAATAGAAAAGACCAATAACACATTTGCGAGTCTAGCAAAATATTTATAATGCACTTTGTGAATGGCATACATTATTCCTAACCCACCTATTAGTAACCCGGCCTGTTTCATTAAAAATCGTAATGAATTACCTTGAGCTTTATAGGCAAGTGATGAAATAGAACCGTACACAGAAAGAATGGACCAGACACTAAGAATTAGTACCACCATCCAGATGATCTTATCACCTTCTATTTTCTCTCGAATTATTTGTGCCCAGTTAGACATTTTGTTACTTAATCTTAAAGGCTTTTTACAGCTTTCTTGAATGCGTTTCCTCTCTCTTCATAGCTCCCGAAAATATCGAAACTAGCACAAGCCGGAGATAGAAGAACTGTGTCGTTTGGTAAGCCTAAATCATATGCGATTTGGACTGCTTCTGCAGCGGATTCAGCAAGATGAATAGTTTCAATTTTGTCTTTAAATGTTGCTATTAGTTTAGCGTTGTCCTTGCCTAAACATATTAGAACCTTTACTTTGTTTTCGACGAGCGTAAGCAAATCACGGTAGTCGTTTCCTTTGTCGATACCGCCAGCAATCCATATAACAGGATTATCCATGCACTCTAATGCATACCAAACGCTATTCACATTTGTCGCTTTACTATCGTTCACGAAACGAATATCGTTTACAGTTGCAACGTATTCTAAGCGATGTTCTATGCCCTCGAAATGGGTTAAACTTTCGCGAATACTCTCGTTGCGTAGCTCTAAAATGCGGCCTGTAACACCGGCAGCCATAGAGTTAAAGAGGTTGTGCTTGCCTTGAAGGGCTAGTTCTTGAATGGTCATTATAAATGATTGATTATGGGGTGTGTGTATTATAAATTCGTTTTTATTGTTCATTTCGGCACTAAAATTTTCAGTGTCGATTGCCTCGGTATTCATGTCGGACTCATCTCTGTCAGCTGTGCTAACCGCTGCGAGTTGAGCCTTAGTTCCGGGTGTTTTGAGTAGAGTTTTTATCTCCTCATCGTCAGAGTTGTAGACCAAATAATCTTCCGAGGTTTGGTATTCCGTAATCCTCCACTTCGAGGCGGCGTAGTTCGAAAGTTTGTAGTCGTACCGATCTAGATGATCAGGTGTGATGTTTAAGAGAACTGCTATGTCAGGACGGAATGATGTCGTTCCGTCTAATTGAAAACTACTCGCCTCAACCACGGTAACTTCTGCGGGAGTAGTCCTTTCTGCTAAATCTCGAGCCCAACTTGTACCGATATTTCCTACGCACGTAGCGTTAATTCCGGCGTCGGTTAGCAGACGATATATGAGCGCGGTAGTCGTGGTTTTTCCATTAGTTCCTGTAATGGCGACTACACGACCAGAAGCATGGCGACTCGCGAATTCTATTTCGCTGATTATTTCGATTTTTCTTTCTCTAAAATATTCCAGGACGGGAGCGCTATCGGGAATCCCTGGACTTTTGACCGCTGTCGAGGTCGAAGGCCAGTTTTCTGTATCGTGCCCTCCTACTTCGAAGTCGATTCCCGCCTCACTTAACTCGCCTAGGAAACTCGCCTTTCCATTGCCCGCATCACTCACAAATGGAACATAGCCACGAGAGAGAGCTAGCTTAGCTGCTCCTACACCGCTTTCGCCGGCTCCAAGTATGATTATAGATTTAGACACTAGTTTATCGAACTTTTAGTGTTACAATTGTGACTACTGCGAGTAGAATTCCTACGATCCAGAATCGAGCTGTGATCTTCGATTCATGCATATTTTTCATTTGGTAGTGGTGATGAAGTGGAGCCATCAAAAAGACCCTACGCCCCTCACCATATCTTTTCTTCGTGTACTTAAACCAACCCACCTGCATAACAACGCTAAGATTCTCGATAAGGAAAATCCCGCATAAAACAGGTATGAGTAATTCCTTCCTTATGGCTATTGCGAAAGCGGCGATTATACCACCAAGTGCAAGCGAGCCAGTGTCTCCCATGAATACTTGTGCAGGGAATGAGTTATACCAAAGGAAGGCAACACAAGCCCCCACGAAAGCCGCACTAAACACCACAAGCTCCTCAGAGCCAGGGATATACATTATGTTTAGGTACTCAGCAATAACTGTGTTCGAACTCACATACGCGAGGACAGCGAGAGTCATTCCTATTATAGCACTTGTTCCTGTTGCAAGACCGTCGAGTCCATCGGTGAGGTTTGCGCCATTAGAAACAGCAGTTACTATGATAATTACAATCGGAATAAACGCCACCCAAACCCATGTCGATACGTCCTCCACCGCCCAGTTAATTAACCAAGCATAATCGAAGCTGTTTCCCTTAATGAATGGGATTGTGGTAACGGATGATCTCACTTCATTCCAAACCCCATCTAAACCAAGTTCCTTAATAGTCACGTCAGGATGCCACATCATAATTGCACCGATTAGGATACCTACTCCGACTTGGCCTACAATTTTAAATTTACCAGCAAGACCATCCTTGTTTTTCTTATGAACCTTGATGTAATCGTCTATAAATCCTATAGTTCCAAGCCAAATTGTCGCGAGCAACATCATGTGAGTGTAGACGTTCGTCAGGTCAGCGAAGAGTAGGGTAGGGACGAGGATAGCAGTAAGAATGATAATCCCACCCATTGTAGGTGTTCCCTTCTTTTCGATTTGGCCTTGAAGTCCGAGATCGCGAACGATTTCACCAACTTGTTTAAGTTGAAGCCATTCGATGATGGTTTTGCCAAATGAAATACCGATAAATAATGACGTAATCAAGCTCATAGCAGCTCGGAACGTTACGTATTTAAAAAGCCCGGCCCCTGGGAGGTCGTATGCCGTATCTAGATATGTGAATAGGTGATATAACATGTTAAGCTGTTGTGAATGCTTCGCGAAGTATTACTCTGTCGTCGAAATCGTGGCGAATACCATCGATTTCTTGATAGGTTTCGTGCCCCTTTCCTGCGACTACTACTATATCACCTGATTCAGCGAAAGCGGCAGCAGCCCTTATCGCTTCCCTTCTATCAGTTATAGATATACATTTCCGCTTATTAATAGGGTCGAGGCCGGATTGCATTTCGGCAAGAATGCTACTTGGGTCTTCAGTTCTAGGGTTATCCGACGTTAAGAAAACCTGGTCGGAGCCGTTAGCTGCGACTCTTGCCATTATCGGTCTTTTCGTCACATCCCTATCACCTCCACACCCCACGACAGTTATTAATCTCTCCCCTCCCGACCTAAATTTCGCAATCGTGCTTAGTACGTTTTCCAGAGCATCGGGCGTATGTGCGTAATCAACAATGGCCGTAATTCCGTCTGGGGACTCTACGATTTCGAACCTCCCCGGTGGGGGAGTGAGAAGTGACATCTGCGTAAGTGTTTCTAGCGGGTCTACATTTAAAGCTTTCGCAACGCTGTAAATCGCTAATAAGTTTGAAGCATTGAATCCTCCTACAAGTCTTGAATACAAATCCTGCCCGTCAATGTGAAGGTGTAATCCCTGAAGCTGATTTTCAACGATTCTACCTTTGTTATCTGCCATCGTTGTTAATCCGAAAGTTGAAATTTCGGCTTTACAATTAGCTACGACATCCTCGAAATGAGAGTCATCAGAATTCACAATTGCGAACGCACTACTTGATAAACTATCGAATAGCTTCTTCTTCGCTGTTATATAATTATCGAAAGTTTTGTGATAATCTAAATGGTCGTGAGTGATGTTTGTAAACACTGCGCCATATAGTTTTGTGCCAGAAAGACGGTTTTGGTTTATAGCATGGGAACTAGCTTCGATAAAACAATACTTGCAACCTGCATCCGCCATTTTTCGGAACAAAATCTGCAGTGTGAGTGCATCAGGAGTGGTGTGCGTAGAGACTTCAATTTTATCATTAATCATATGCTCCACAGTCCCGATAAGACCAGTTTTCTTATCAAGCATCCTGAACAAGCGATGAAGGAGAGTTACAGTCGTCGTCTTTCCATTTGTCCCTGTCACCGCCACAATTCTCATGTTATGAGTAGGGAAGTCATAGTATGCAGAAGCAATTTGACCTATTGCAGTGGAGCTATCCTTCACTAGTACAAATGTGATAGAGTCGGGTCTATTAATTCCTTCAGGGATTTTTTCACAAACTATTGAAGTAGCACCATTGAGAATTGCTTGCTTTATATAGTCATGTCCGTCTACAAGAGTCCCAGGAATTGCTACGAAAAGCCCCATAGGTTTTATCGTACGCGAGTCAATACTCAAGCCCTCAACTGCCAAATGCGTTGTTCCTTGAATCTCGTCGATTCTCACGTCGTATAGTAGATCTTTAAGTAATTTCACGACAGTTCTATTCTAATTTTATTATCACCTTTAAAAGGTGTTCCAGGAGGTACGGATTGCTTTTTCACAGTACCAGTACCATTGTACATCACTTCTAACCCAGCGTTTTCCAGTAAATAAAGAGCGTCTCTTAGTCCCATCCCCCTCACATCAGGAGTTGTATGTTTTCCTATCTTTCTAGCAGTAAGCTTGACAGAATCAGAGCTTGTTATTACTCTGACCCAATCCTCTTCACCACTAAAGTCTTTAAATGGAATTTCTAGATAATCATATAGTTCTAGAAGCACTTCTTTCGCGCCATTTTTAGAAGTAGGTAGATGGCGATTTTCTTCTGATAATAGCGGCTCCTCTAGGACTTCATGAAATGATGGGTCAGTCGCGTATATTAGGTCGGCTAAATCTCTAAAGACCGGCGCAGCAATTGTGCTGCCGTAGTAATTCCCACTTCTCGTATCAGCAATAACGACGATGCACACAAATTCAGGGTCATCAGCGGGGAAGTATCCGGTAAAAGACGCTCTATATCTTCCACTTGCGTATCCACCATCTTCTGCAATTCGGGAAGTCCCAGTTTTTCCAGCAACTGTATAGGGTCGGTTTTCGAAAATCCCAGATGCAGTACCTTCTCCATCAGGTAAGCAAACTCCTTCCAGCATCAATCGGCAGCTTCTTAATGTTTTTTTCGAGCAAATCTTTTCATTTAGTACTACTGGGCCGAATGAGTTTACAACCTTCCCCTTACTCATAGTTTCAGTCACGAAAATTGGTCGCATCATTTTTCCTCCGTTCGCGATAGCTCCATATAGTGCCAAAGTTTGTAAAGGGGTTTGGGTGACCTCATAGCCGATTGCCATCTGTGTCAAAGAAATTCCAGACCAATCACCTTGCCCTACTGTTGAATATATTTTAGGCGTGCCTTCACCTACAAGGTTTATCCCTAATGGTTGAGTGACGCCTATTCTCTTAAGTCCGTCAAGGAATTTTTGGGGTTCTAGACCGAAACATTGCTTGACGGCTAGTGCAGAACCGATATTTGAAGACATTTCGAAACATTCTCGAAGAGTAATTTTCCCATGTCCCCCTTTTTTCCAGTTAGAATCGCGCATTCTACGATCATGGAAGAACGCTACCCCATTTCCTGTATTAATACTGTCTGTAATTGCAATTTTACCTGATTCAAGGCACGTTATTAATGATGCAAGCTTAAACGTTGATCCCGGTTCAATGGCTTTTCCCAAAGCATGATTATAGCTCTCGTAATAGTTAGCAATTCCTTCAGCGTTCTCAAAACGCTTAAGGTTCGTAATAGCTCTCACATATCCCGTTTTCACCTCCATAAGCACTACTACTCCCCATTCAGCATCATGTCTCACTAGTTGAGTTTTTAGTGCGGAAGATGCCATGTCTTGGAGGTGCATATCGATAGTAGTAATAACATCTTGCCCCTCTTGAGGCTGCACAATAAAATCGTCAGTCACAGGCAGCCAAGCTCCACCATTAATGCGCTTTTGCATCTGCTTACCTTCAGTTCCTCCCAGCTCCTGATTCCAAGAAAGTTCAATCCCCACACGTTGTGACTCTCTGTCGATTCCTATAGTTCTCCCTGCTAGTTGACCAAACGGCTTCCGTCTCACCTCCTTCCTTTCGAACACAAATCCACTTTTGTTCCGTCCCTCTTTAACGAAGGGTATGCTTTTTAATTCTTTGTAGTCAGTAAAAGGGACTTTACTCGCAAATTTTGCGGATCGACTTCCTCGCTCAATAGCTTTGTCAATAATACTTTGGTACTTTTCAGGAGTACCCCCTAATATCTCAGCGAATCTCAAACAAATTGAATCTCGTTTTTCACTGAAATGCTCCTTGTTTATCGCTTCGCTTTTACTATCCCATCTGAGATCATAAACGGGAATGCTTGTGGCTAGAAGGCTTCCGTCACGAGCTTGGATTTGGCCTCTAGCTGGAACAATGGTCCTTATGCTATGCTCAAATTCCACACCTCTCTCAGTCCAATGATCGTGTTCAATAGTCTGTATTGCAACTATCCTCCACAAAATCCCTAAACCCACAAAGCTTAGTGCGATGAATGTAAACCAAAACCTCCCTGTCGGTAGTTCGTATTTGTCGATATGCTTCTTCTTAACACTCATTCGGCATCGACTTTAAGAAGAACAGGAGGTCCCATAGGTTGTTCCAATCCAAGGTCTGCGGTAGCTCTTTCTACACGGCTTTGTTGGAGAATCGATTCCAACTCAGAACGAAGGGTTTTATATTCAGAGGTCACTTCTTCAAGTCTCTGTTCCGTCTTCATTTTCTCTCTTTCGATGCTCTCGAATTGATATCCCAAACTGATATATATCAAAAATATGCCGCTTACAAAAAGCAGGTATGGTATATGGCTGGTAATGCCATCTCCTGTTAGGAATCGGCCGCTTAAAATATCTCTTAAAAACTTCCCTGTATTGTTTCTTTTAGCTCGTTCCGTTCTACGTTTTTTTGCTCTTTCCTGACGATCTTTGGATTGAATATTAGAGGATAGCTCACGTATTTTCTGAGCTTTTTCAGCAGCGGCTAGTGTTGCCGCTTCAGCCGCTTTAGTTGCTAATTCATCGGCATCTTTACGTGCAGTTTTTTGGTCTGCTGTAAGCCGACGGTTTCCCCCTGCGACTTTTTCTTTCTTATTTCTATTGAAGAACCCCATCACCCAGCAACTTTAAAGTCGGTTCTTTCAGCAACGCGAAGTCGAGCGCTTCTAGCACGAGGATTCAACATCACCTCTTCAGGCGTTGCAACAATTGCTTTTCTTTTCACCAGCTTAAATGGCGCAAGGATATTACCCCTCAAATCTTGCTCAGTCTTATCTTCAAAATTCCCTGATCGCATAAAGTGCTTAACAAGCCTATCTTCTAAGCTATGGTATGAGATAACCACAAGCCTTCCGCCTGGTGCTAGTAATTGAGTCGCCTGATTCAATAATTCTCGCAAGGCTGATAGTTCGTCATTGACCTCAATCCTAAGAGCTTGAAATACTTGAGCATAGAATTTATTCTCACGTCCGCCTGGCGCCATTTTACTGAGAACTTTAACGAAGTCTTCAGTTGTAATTATTGGTGACTCATCTCTCGCTGCCACAATGGCTCTCGCTACTCTGTCTGGGCGGTTCACCTCTCCGTACATCCTTAGAATCACCATTAACTCCTCCCAAGTACATTCCTCCAAATATTCCGCGGCAGATATTCCCGACTCGGGATTCATTCTCATATCTAAAGGCCCATCCAGTCTCAGCGAGAATCCTCTATCTGCTGTGTCGAATTGATGAGATGAAACCCCTAAGTCTGCTAGAATTCCATTAGTTGATTTCGCCCCGTGTAAACTCAAAAATTGTTTTGCATATCTAAAGTTGGCAGCAACTAAAGTGAATCGACTATCGTCTAGTGCATTTGCTGCTGCATCGGGGTCTTGATCGAACCCGAACAACCTTCCCGTCTTATTCAAATTTTCTAGAATAACTCTACTATGGCCACCCCCTCCGAAAGTTGCGTCCATCCAGTCCCCTCCGCCGTCGCCGAGTTTAAGAGCTTCTATCGAAGCGTCTAATAGCACGGGAACGTGGTAGGGTAGTTCCATGGATTAGTTGGCAGAGCCAGATTCAATATCCCGTCGCACGTCTTCTGCCAGGCTTCCGAAATCGAAGGCGTCATCTTCTCCTAGAACTTGCTTTTCATAAGCATCCACAGCCCAAATTTCTACTTTCTCCCCTAGCCCAGATACGATTATCTCATTACCCTTTGATAAGTCGATACCAGCATATTCTAAAAGTGCAGTAGGGATGTTCAAACGTCCGGAAGCGTCTAGATCTACAAGTGTTGCGCCTTTCATGAATTTCCTTTGAAAGAGCTGGTGCTTTTTGTTGTAACGGCTTAGCTGAGTCATCTCGCCGTTCACTTTATCCCACTCTGGCTTTGGGTATAGAACTAAGCAGTCTTCGAAAATATCTCGGTTAATTACTAGCCCATGATGAATGACTTTCTCCAATTGACGACGCAATCGTGCAGGAAACATCAGGCGCCCTTTGGCGTCAATCCTGCATGTATGTTCTCCTAATAGATTTAGCATAATTCCGTTCTGTATGGAATCCTCAAAATTAATCAAGATTCCCCACATATTCCCATTAAATGACACTTTCTACCACATTGTGGAAAAGTGATAAACATCGATTCGTTAAAAACCTAAGTTTTTCAGGGGTTTTCGGCGTTTTGCATTGAATGCCGAAAAATCGTATTAACACGATATGAACAATGAATGTGAACAACGTGACGTGGAAGTTTAGGTATTAGGCCATGTTGTGAATGGGTGTAGTGTGTGTAGTTTGGTCTTTTCAAATAAAGAAGAAATGGATACTGTAATCAAAGAGCTAGGCGAATACCGCTATGTGGAGGAGGGGACTGGTGAGCCGCTTATTGTGTTGCACGGGTTGTTCGGTGCACTTAGTAATTTCGGTACTGTGAAAAGCCACTTTAGTAAGAGGTTTCGCGTGATTATTCCGATGCTTCCTATTTATGAGTTGCCTCTAAGGAAGACGAGTGCGAAATCTATCGCAGAACACATTAAAGGCTTCGTTGATGCGATGGGATTAGAGAAAGTGCACTTGCTAGGAAATAGTTTAGGAGGTCACGTCGGGCTTATTTTCACGAAGAATCATCTTGAAAGAGTAGCTTCCCTTTCGCTTACTGCGAGCAGTGGTCTTTACGAGAATGCTTTCGGGAATAGTTTTCCTCGAAGAGAGGATAAGGAGTATATCAGAAATAAAGTGGCGATTACGTTTTTCAATCCTGCTTGGGCTACGGATGAGCTTGTAGATGAGTGTTTCGAGGCTGTGAATGATAGGAATAAGGTTTTGAGAATTCTATCTATTGCTAAGTCTGCGATTCGTCATAATATGGAGGAGGATTTGCCGGCAATGAATATCCCGGTTTGTTTGATTTGGGGTAAGAATGATATTGTTACTCCTCCGGAAGTAGCGGAGTCGTTTTTGAAAGGTTTTCCAGATGCGGACTTGTTTTGGATTGACGAATGTGGGCATGCTCCGATGATGGAACATCCGGAGGAGTTTAATAAGATATTGTCGGCATGGTACGATACACGTAGAATTGCTGTTGAGGCGTAGTAATAGAGGGAAATGGAAATTAAAGAGGTCGAATTCGTAAAGAGTAGTGCACATCCTAGGGAATGCCCTAAAATGGATAGGCCTGAATATGCTTTTATAGGCAGATCTAATGTGGGTAAGTCCTCGCTAATAAACATGTTAGTCGGAAGGAATTCCATGGCGAAAATTTCAAGTACGCCTGGTAAGACGCAACTGATAAATCACTTTGCAATTAATGGGCTAGAGCTTTCGGATAATAAGGACGTGACGCCATGGTATCTGACAGACTTGCCAGGGTTTGGTTATGCGAAAATCAGTAAGTCGGAGAGAATAAAGTGGGAGAGGACTTCGAGGCAGTATTTAGAAGGCAGAAAAAACCTTCTTTGCACAATGATGCTTGTGGATTCTAGATTAAAGGCTCAGAAAGTTGATCTCGAATTTATGGCGTACTTAGGAGAGGTTGGTCTGCCATTCGTATTGGTCTTTACGAAAGTTGACAAATTGAATAAAACTGAAAGGGCCGCTTTTCTGTCAAAATACGAGGATGTTATGCTCAAACAGTGGAGTAAAATGCCTCCCGTATTCATTACGAGTGCCACCAAAGGAGATGGGCGAGATGAGCTGTTGAGCTTTATCGAACAAACGAACTTGTTGTTCTAAGACTTCTTGTCTATTGTTCCGTCGTCTTTAAGAACCCCGATTCTTTTTGCTAATTCACGAGTGAAGCCTCGAATAGCTTCTGCGTGAGCTTTATCAGAGGTCGATCTCTCGAATGAGTCGGCTAAAGTCATCATGGTTTGGACTATAAAGTGACGCATCTCCTCAACACTCATGCTCTTCGTCCAAAGGTCCATGTTCATTGCGCTACCGTCCTTCTCGTCCCACATTGCAAGCGCCATAGCTTTAGCGGTTCTCTCCTTGATGTCTCCGCCTTCAGCATTCCAAACAATATCTGTTGGAACGTGGTTTTCATCTGTGCTAACAGTGATTTTAATAATGTTATCGGCCATAATTATCGTTCAGGTCTGTATGATTTAAGAAAAGGCAAGTGGTCGCGTTCGTTAAAAAGATCTTCAACAGTTAGGTCAGTGTTTTTATTCATGTAATCCTCCACAATTTGCCATCCCATCCAGATTCCCAACCTATCGGGACTTTCTTGTGGAATGGAACCTGCTTTCGTAAATGGTCCATCTGACAGCCACCGGTTGTATATCGTTCTGTTTGTCTCGAAAATGACTTTAGAAGGTTGTAATTCTATCCAAATTGCACTCTCGTTTGCTTTAGCCCAAACCAGATCTTCCGGAGTCCAATCCATTAGGACATGCTCGTGTGATTTAGGCAAGCATTTGTCGACAAGCCAAATAATTTTACCCCAATAAAGTATGTCGTCGATGCACCTTTCACCAGAATATCCTCTCGATGCAAAATTCACAAGCATCCATCCTTTGAAAGCATCTGCAGCCATTAAATCGGGGTGCATCCGGAGTTGTTGGTATCGAGGGAATCTCTCAGGCGGTAGTAGCCCGACGATAGGATGATCGGGTCCCATAAACCACTCCAGTCCTACGGCTAGATATTCTTCACGGGGGTATATGGCGTAGTTGAAAGCACTATTCATCCAAATAATTTCCGGTACTGGCTCGAACGGCATTAAAGCGTGAAATCGTTTAAATCCGTCTTCCAGAATTAATTCGACCGATTTCAAGTAAGCTTCGTTGCCTGAAGTCGTGTCAATCGCCTCGAACGTCGCGCGGGTGTCCGGGTGAGCGAGGAATCTTCGTAGTTCCGATATCGTTGTCGATTCGTTCGAATTCCCGATTCGAAGTATATCCTCCGAGTAGTCGTCCCAAAACGATCCGTACTTATTTCGAACCTTTGCAAGTGCGACCGAATCATTTTCGTCGATAAGTTCAAGCTCGCCTATGAAGTTTCTACAAGAAAACTCCTTCTCAAGTTCGACCTTAGTGGGGTCGATTTCCCATCGATCACTTCCACACGAAGAAAAAGTAAGAGCGAAAAACGCAATAAACACGAAGGTTTTAGAGTTGTTCACTCTTGTCCACAATCCACTTCGTGATAAAGTGGTACGAATTTCGCTTGTTAGCATGCTATCAGCGTTTAATTTTACTTTCACAACTGCAAAGATGAGAAGACTTATGCGTACGAATCAAATATCTACCCTATCAACCTTGATTTTGGTTGTTTTTTCTGCAAGCCTGAGTTTGCTTTTCTCAACAGAATCAACAGCTCAGGACTTTAGAATGGGTCTTGCAATAAGCCCTAACGTAGCGTGGATGGTGTCTACCGATTACGATCACGAGCCTCGTGGAGCGAGAATTAATTTCGGTTACGAGTTTATTGCGGACATACTTTTCACGAACAACTATGCTTTAGGACTCGGAGTCCACATATTTAATACAGGCGGAGATGTTCGATATCTCGTAGTCGATCCTGAAAATGATGATTACTTGATGAACGTTGATAGATCGTATAAATTACAGTATGTGGAGCTGCCTTTTACTTTTAAGATGCGTACGAAGGAGATGGGGTACACGACTCTGTATGGAAAATTTGGTCTAGGATTAGGATTAAATATTAAGTCTGAGGCGGATGAAGCGCGGTATAGAAGTTATCAGGAGGTAATAAACGGGGAATGGAGCACTTACAATGTAGGTGGATCTCCGATCAGAGATCGAATTGAAATTGATTCGGATATTAGATTGTTTAGAGCGGCTATGATAATAGGCGGTGGACTTGAGAGATCACTCAGCGGCACAACAGCCCTTACAGTGGGCCTTAATTACAATGCTGCGTTCACCAACACTCATAAAAACATGAGTCTTGTGAAAGTAGATTCGGCGCAATCGCCTGTTGTAGTTAGTAATGAGCCGTCAATTGGTGATATGAGGGGACACGATAGTTTTCTTGAGCTTTCTGTCGGGATTCTTTTTTAGAAATGTCTTTTAGACCAAACAAAGTCATCGCCCACATCGTTTCCTGGCTGGATTCGTATGCGGTAAATGCAAATGCTAAGGGGTTTGTAGTAGGGGTTTCGGGCGGTATTGATTCGGCCGTTACCGCAACGCTTTGTCTTATGACGGGCAGGCCTGTTTATATCATGGATATGCCGATTCTTCAAGCCTCTACAGAGCTTTCTCGTTCGCTTGAGTTACGTGAGTCTTTATCGAAACGATTCGACAACACAAACATCAGAACCGTTTCGTTAACAGATACGTACGAAGCCCTACAGGCCACTCTTTCGCTCGAAAGCAACGCAGATCTAGCCCACGCAAACACTCGAGCTCGCCTTCGCATGACCGCGCTTTATGCTATCGCCGCTGAGCGAAACGCACTTGTAGTGGGGACTGGCAATAAAATCGAAGATTTCGGAGTCGGGTTTTTTACGAAATACGGTGATGGAGGTGTGGATTTGAGTCCCATCGCAGATTTGGTCAAGTCGGAAGTTTTCGCTCTAGGCCTAGAGCTATGCGTTCCGCAATCTATCCTCGACGCTGCTCCCACCGATGGGCTTTGGGGCGATGAGCGCAATGATGAAGACCAAATAGGTGCTAGCTATCCCGAACTTGAACAAGCCATGGCGTTTATCGCGAATTCAGGTGACCCTTCGATTCTCGAAGGCCGCCCCCTTGAGGTTTATAATATCTACACAAAGCTTAACGCTCAGAACCGTCATAAAATGGTCCCCATCCCCGTCTGCACTATCCCAGGCGATTTGTAAATCTCTAGTCTTTCGTGTCGATGATGATGGTTACGGGGCCGGAATTTACTAGTGAGACTGACATATCCGCGCCGAATTCTCCGGTTTCGACAGGGGCATTCGAGATAGAACGGCATTCCGAAATAAATCGTTCGTAGAGTGGGATAGCGAGGTCTGGATGTGCAGCTCGTATGAACGAAGGGCGCGTCCCTTTTTTCGTAGAGGCGTGAAGAGTAAACTGAGATATTATTAACAAACCCCCATCTACGGAATCGACATTTAGATTCATCTTGCCCTCGTCGTCGGAAAATATCCGTAAACCCACAATTTTATTAGCGAGCTTTACCACGTCTTCTTCTGTATCAGTGTGTTCTACGCCGAGTAAAATGAGGAGACCGAGTGAGATTTGGCCTATGATTTTATCATCAACTGTGACTGATGCATTTAAAACCCTCTGAATAACTGCTCTCATGTGCGAAAGTTAGTGCCTTAAACGCATAAAAAAGGACTTCAGATTGTTACCTTTGCACATTCAAATTGAAAGCATTTCAAAATCGATTCTATGCCTACTATGACTGCCTCTCAAGCCCCCGCTACTATTGCTCAAGCGAAAGACATGGGTCTTACCACCGATGAATTTGCAGCTATCGAGAAGATACTTGGTAGAACTCCTAATTTCACGGAGATGTGCATTTACTCCGTGATGTGGAGTGAGCACTGCTCTTATAAAAACTCAATTAAGTGGCTTAAAACTCTTCCGAAGGATGGAGACCAAATGCTAGTTAAAGCCGGCGAAGAGAACGCCGGCATCATCGATTTAGGTGACGGAATAGGATGTGCATTTAAGATCGAAAGTCATAACCACCCCTCTGCGATTGAGCCATATCAAGGTGCCGCTACTGGAGTAGGAGGAATTAATCGCGATATTTTCACGATGGGAGCTCGCCCTATCGCACAGCTAAATAGCTTACGATTCGGAGATCCAGAGCACCCACGTACGAAATGGCTAGTTGAGGGCGTTGTTAAAGGTATCGGAGATTACGGAAATAGTTTTGGAATACCAGTAGTGGGAGGGGAGGTCTTTTTCGACCCTTGCTATCAAGTGAACCCACTTGTGAATGCTATGTCGGTAGGTCTATTGGACGCGGATTCGATTATTTCGGCTACCGCGAAAGGACCGGGAAACCAAGTTTATATCGTAGGGTCGGACACGGGTAAGGACGGGATTCAAGGAGCTTCTTTCGCTTCGAAAGATATTACTGAGGACAGTGCTAATGATCTTCCTTCCGTTCAAGTGGGCGACCCGTTCCAAGAGAAGCTCCTCATGGAGGCTTCGCTAGAACTCGCAAAAACGGACGCTGTCGTAGGTATGCAGGATATGGGTGCAGCCGGTATCACTTGTTCTACTTCGGAGATGAGCGCAGCAGGCGATGTAGGGATGGATATCCATCTCGACCGTGTTCCACTACGTCAAGCGGATATGGAGCCCTTCGAAATTCTACTTTCAGAATCTCAAGAGAGGATGCTCGTAGTAGTAGCTCAAGGAAAAGAGAAAATAGTAGAGGACATTTTTGCGAAGTGGGATCTTCACGCCGTTCCTATCGGAGTGGTAACAGAAGGAGATACCATTAACTATTTTGTAGCTGACGAACTCGTCGCCCAAGTCCCTGCTTCAACTCTCGTTCTAGGGGGCGGAGCTCCGGTTTACGAGAGAGAATACGAAGAGCCGGCTTGGTTTGCAGAATCTCAAGCTTTCGATCCTTCAACTGTGCCGGTACCGACACTAGAAGAGTGCATCGAGCTATCTCACGACCTCATATGTCTTCCGAACATCGCTTCGAAGAAATGGGTTTGGGAGCAATACGATAGCATGGTAGGAACGCTTAACAGAACTACGAACCGTCCATCTGACGCTGGTGTAGTTTCTGTGCGTGGCTCGAAAAAAGGTCTAGCCCTCACAGTTGATTGCAACGCACGTTATGTGCAGGCAGACCCGGAAGTGGGAACCGCAATTGCAGTTTCTGAGGCAGCTAGAAATATCAGTTGTACTGGAGCGACACCTTCAGCCATTACGAATTGCCTGAATTTCGGAAATCCATACAACACGGAAGTTTACTGGCAGTTCGTCGGTGCGATTAAAGGCATGAGCCGAGCTTGTGAGAAGTTTAACACCCCGGTCACAGGAGGTAACGTTAGCTTTTATAACCAAACCGCAAATTCTGACGGCACCGCCCAAGCAGTTTTCCCTACGCCGACTATCGGAATGGTAGGAATTATTCAGGATCGTGATAAGCACATGTCTTTGAATTTTAAGAAGAAAGGCGATTTAATATTCCATATCGGAGATATGTCGGACTGTATTAATTCATCTGAGTACTTAGCTAACATGGTGGGTATTAAAAGTTCGCCCGCTCCTAAGTTCAACCTGGAAAATGAGGTAGCACTTCACGCTTGTATCAGAGATTTAATCGATAAGCGACTCGTCAATGCCGCTCACGACGTAAGCGATGGAGGTCTATTCACGACTCTCATAGAAATGTCTATGCCGGAAATGCTAGGATTCGATATCGTTTCCGACGACGAACTACGTATTGACGGTTTCCTCTTTGGAGAAGCTCAAGGGAGAATCATTGTCACATTGTCTGAACAAGATCAAGACGACTTTTTCGATATCTGCGATGAAAATAAAGTAAGCGCGGTGCTTTTAGGTCACGTTACGAAAGGTAAAATCGATATTGACGAGAAGCATTTCGGATTCTGCTCCGAGCTTAGAGCATATTACGATAACGGATTCGAAGAGGCGTTGGATCTTTAATCGATCCTAATATTATGATAAATGAGTTTACGCCGATTCGTATTTAGTAAAGCTTTCCTTAAATCCATTTTGGTGATAGGGATTTCTTGGGTAGTACTTATCGGAGGTAGCATGTTGTTTCTTCAATTGAATAGTCGCCCTTGGTCAGAGCGTTTAGTACCTGATTTGACTTCCTTATCTAAGGACTCTGCGTTTCTCGTCCTTGAAGAATTAGAACTAGTTCCAATTCATTTAGACTCAGTTTATAGTTCGTTTGCAGTTCCTGGTTCAGTTCTGGAACAATCTCCACCAGCGGGGAGTTCAGTAAAAAGTGGCCGACCCATTTATCTCACAACATTTAGGATTACTCCGCCTGACGAGAGGATAGGGGTGTTTGAGGGACAAGATGCTCGTTTGGCATTAAATATTCTTGAGTCAAAGGGGTTTAAGGTTGAAGAACGACAAGAGCCGAATCTTATTCTAGAAGGTAAAGTGGTTAGGGTTGAATCTCGTGGTTTTCCACTTGGACCGGATGATAGACGACAACGTGATTCGAAGATTGTTCTTGTTGTAGGCAAAGCATCAAGCGTGAGAGTCAGAATCCCATGGCTTTCTGGATTGACTCTTATAGACGCAACTGAAAGGCTTACAGAATCTTCTTTATCGCTTGGACATGTTGAATACGGGGATTCAATTTTCACAGCGAAAGATTCAACTACAGCGCAAGTTGCGAGACAATATCCATCATCTTCTTCCGGAGTAGTAAAGGCAGGCACATCTGTCGATTTGGTTTTGAGAAGAAGTAAACAACTTATTATCAATGATTAATGTAAATAAAATAAATTTAGGTTTCTTCATTCTGCTTGCTTTTGTGATGGTTTCTACCTCTGTCTTTTCTCAAGAAATAGAAAAGGATTTGGTATTTACACCTAATTTTCAAACGGCACATCTATCAACAGTATCTCCATTGAATTTGGAGGTTAGAGGTGGTAGCGAGCCCATGGGATTGCCTTTTTTAGATGATTTTGCATGGCCTAGTTCTTTTGAAGAATCAGGATTTGATAGGCCTGAACTAGTAAGATGGGATTCGAGCCCCGTTAGACGAACATATACGTTTGCCATTAATCCACCTACTATCGGTGTTGCAACACTTGACGGCTTAGATGCTGGAGGGTATCCGTATCAGTTTAATAGTATTGACGCACATGGTTGGGCAGATACATTAACCTCGAGAGAGATTCTTTTAGGAGGTTTGACCGTTGATGATGAAGTGATGCTCTCTTTTTGGTATGAAGGAGGGGGGATAGGAAATGCACCTGACATAGACATAGACACATTGATAGTGGAGTTTAAATCAATAGGAGCAGATGGTGATATATGGACCAGAATGTGGGAACAAACTGGAGGCGTGCCTGTAGACACCTTCACACAGGTGGTGATTCCGATTTCTGATGGAGTACATCTCCACAACGCTTTCCAATTCAGATTTAGAAATTACGGTACTCTCATGGCGAATGCCGATTTATGGCACATCGATTACGTTTTCGTTTCAGCAAATGGAGTGACAGGAAACCCTGTTGAGGAGTTAGCTTTTCAGTATCCAGCTTACTCGCTTTTGAGGTCATTCTCTGCAATGCCTTGGACTCACTATTATGATAACCCCGAGTTTTATATGCGTGACACTCTTGTTGTTGCGAATAACAACTTCGGATCTGGGCCTAATAACCAAGAGGACACTGGAATCTCAATACAGTTCGGAGAGTCAGAGCCTACAGCTTTCGAAAATGAATTTATCCAAAACGTTAGTGTTCAAGTAGGACCTTTTTCAACTGAGTTTTTAGCAAATTTAGTGGATGCTTCAGGAGTGGCTGGCTCAGTATTATTCGACACTTCGTTATCTGATACTATTGCGTCTTTTAAGGTTTCTATTTGGGAAGAAGAAGTAGGTTATTACACAAACCAAACCGCAGTTTTTGATAACGACAGCATAGGCTTCACGCAAGTATTCGATAATTATTACGCTTATGATGACGGGTCAGCAGAGAAAGCTTATGCTCTCGAAGCAGCTGGTGGGCAGTTAGCTGTCCGCTATCCGCTTGCAATTCCTGATACCTTAGATGGTTTGTTGATTCACTTTACGCCATTTTACGATAATGCAGAACAGGAGACCTTCGTAATAAAGGTTTGGGCTGATGATGCCGGAGTTCCGGGAGAACAAATAGATACGATGTATCAATTCCACTCTCCACTATATTTCACCGATGGGTATGATCAGTTTGCTTACTATCCATGCGACCATCCTATTGCCGTGAGCGGTGTGATTCATGTGGGATTCATACAGCAACAGGTTGATAGATTGAATATCGGCCTCGATAAGAACACTAATGCAAACGCGGGAAACCTTCATTATAAATTAGGGCCTGGCAGTAATTGGGCTAGTTCTGAAATTGAAGGGTCGGTAATGATCCACCCAGTTCTTAGAGCGGGAAGGGATAATCCTTTTACTAATATTACGGAAATTCCTGCATCTTCATCGGATGTGATTTCCTCAGAACTTTATCCTAACCCAGCTTCATATGAAGTTTCATTTAATGCTTACGAAGCCTTAGACTGGAGACTTTTTTCTATGAATGGAAGTGAAATAATGAGAGGAAATGTTTCTCAATCAGGTAAAGTCACTTTTGACACAAGCGACCTTCCAAGTGGAATTTACTGGGTTAATATGATTTCTAATTCTCGTTCTTATAGTAAGAAAATCATTTCGGGAAAACGACTAGTAATACTTCCTCACTGATGACTGATAAAGGAGAAAACAACGACCCAATCGATGAGTCTGAAGAGTTATTCGAACATCATAAAATTTTCGTAGACCCAGGCCAAGAAGCTCTCAGAGTTGACAAATTCTTGATTAGTCGTATTGCCAATGTGAGTCGCAATAAGCTTCAAATGGCTGCTAAGTCAGGCTATATTCGTGTAGATGGAGAATCCGTAAAGTCGAATTTCAAAGTTCGCCCAGGCCAAACCATTACTGTTGAACTTCCACAACCCGTATTCGAATTCGAACTATTTCCTGAGGAGATGGATTTGAATATTGTATATGAGGATGATACGGTTTTGGTACTAAATAAGCCTACAGATCTGGTGGTGCATCCTGGTCATGGAAATTTTACAGGGACTTTAGTGAATGGGGTTTTACATCATCTACAATCCCTTCCTTCTGTAGCGGGTTCACCAACTCCTAGACCGGGGCTTGTCCACAGACTTGATAAGGATACGACTGGTTTAATGGTTCTGGGAAAGACTGAGCGATCTCTTACTGTACTTAGCGAGCAATTCTTTGAACGTACAGTTGAAAGACGATATCAAGCCCTAGTTTGGGGTGATGTGAGGCATGACGGCACGGTAGAAGGCCACGTAGGCCGCTCACGAAGCAATAGAACAGTACAAGCTGTTTATCCCGACGGCGAGGAAGGGAAGAACGCAGTAACTCACTACAGAGTCTTAGAACGCCTCGGCCCGGTTACTCTTGTTGAGTGTAAATTAGAAACGGGTCGTACACACCAAATCCGTGTTCATATGCAACATATCGGTCACCCATTATTCGGTGACCCTCGATATGGTGGAAATTCTGCAGTAAAAGGATCGCCAGGAGGGAAGTACAACTCTTTCTTACGTAACTGTTTCTCAATATTGCCAAGACAAGCTCTACACGCAAAGACTCTCGGATTTATTCACCCTGGAACAGGCAAGTTCGTTTCTTTTGAATCAGACCTACCCGATGATATGAGTGAGATAATAGAAAAGTGGAAGGTTTACCTCGAAGGTATAGCTAAGTAAATTTTCAGCTTACTTCCTCTAGCTCTTCCTTCTCGATTATCGCATTCTCCCATTCCGACACAGAATCGTCGTGCTGTTTTTGAATCTCTTCGTATTCAAATGACAAGTCCGTCATTTTCTTCCTATCAGAAGGGTCAGCACTTGCAATTTCGTCGTTTTTAGATTTCATTTTCCCCTCAGCGTCCGAAATCGAGTTCTCTAACCGTGAAATTTTCTTCGTCAACTTGCGAATCGCCTTATCCTTTGCCTTTCGACTCTCGTAATTATCTTTATTACTCGATGAATCCTTACTCTTGCCCTTACTATCCCCATTAGCTCCACCACTCTTTTTACCCTTTCCTAACATCCTCTCACCAGTCTTAGATGCCTCATAAGCACCGATACTCTCAGCGTGTTTGGCATGCAGAAAAGTCTTAATATCCCCTATATACTGCTTAAGACCAAAAGGAGTGACCTCGTACACAAAGTTAGTAAGCCCGCTCAAGAAGTCTCTATCGTGTGAAACCACGATTAAAGATCCATCAAATGCTTGCAAAGCGCCCTTCAAAACCGATTTAGACTTCAAATCAAGGTGGTTCGTCGGCTCATCGAGTATCAGTACATTATATGGATGTAACAAGAGCTTACAAAGTGCTAGCCTCGCTTTCTCACCTCCACTAAGAACGCTCACCTTCTTATCCACATCTTCTCCAGAAAACAAGAACGATCCTAACATCGATCTCAAGTTCACATTACTCTCAACAGTAACTTCTGCCTCTAATGTTTCAAGAACGGTAATCTTCCCATCTAGTTCTTCCGCTTGGTTTTGGGCATAATATCCAATATCTACATTGTGCCCCTTCGTAAACTCGCCTTTATAAGATTCCAAATCGAGTAAAATACGAGTCAAAGTAGTCTTACCCGCCCCGTTTTTACCGACGAACGCCACCTTATCATGACGCGCCATTATAAAGTCCAAGGCCGTAAAAACATCGAGATCCCCAAACGATTTCTCTAACCCCTTCGATTCGAAGATCACCTTCCCTGTACGAGGAGCAGGAGGAAACCTAAACTTAATCTTAGCGTTATCCGAAGCATCTACCTCAACTCTTTCCAATTTATCAAGCTTCTTAATAAGAGATTGCGCGAAAGCCGCTTTATTCTTCTTAGCCCTAAACTTGTTGATCAATACCTGAGTCTCCTCAATGTATTTCTTTTGGTTTTTCTGAGCTTGCAATTGCCTCTCTCTCTCTTCTTCACGCCAAACCTGGTATTTCGAATACGGTGCCTTAAAGTCATACAATCTATAAGGACTAATTTCGATAGTTCTCTCTGTCAATGTATCTAAGAACATTCTATCGTGTGAGATAAGCAAAATCGCACCAGGATAGTTATTCAAAAAGCCCTCTAACCATTCGATACTTTCAATATCGAGGTGGTTCGTCGGCTCATCGAGTAAAAGTAGGTTTGGATTGACAAGTAGCAGTTTTGCTAACTCGACTCTCATTTTCCAACCACCACTAAACTCGTTCATCTGCCGATGAAGATCTTCAGGTTTAAATCCCAAACCCTGTAAAATTCGTTGAATATTTTCCTCCAAATTACCAGCCCCAATGATATCAAGTCTTTGATTAGATTCGGTCAACTCGTCAATCAACGCAGAATATTCATTACTCTCGTAATCCAGCCTTGTAGATATTTCGTCAGTGATTTCTACGATTCTTTCCTCTAATTGCTTTACTTCGGCAAACGCACTAGCCGCTTCCTCAAATACTGTAGCACTTTCGTTATGCTTCATCTCCTGAGGTAAGTATCCTATCCTATAATCATTCGGATAACTAACAGTTCCTTCAGATGCTTTATTTATTCCTGCAAGGATATACATCAACGTTGACTTCCCCGCACCATTTCTACCTACAAGACCTATACGATCTCTCTTTCCGATAAATAAATTTAATCCTTCGAATAGGGTTCTATCACCGAAATGTACCCCAAGTTGTGTAACTGTTAGCATGCGGCCGCAAAGGTCGTAAATAAAAAACGGGAAGCCATATAGCCTCCCGTTTAAGTTCATGTGACTTGCTGATTTCTCAGTAATGCCATAAATCGTGCTCCAATAGGAACAACTCTTCTTTAATTCTTTCAGACTCAGCAAGAGCATCCATACCTCTTTGGTATTCTACTACTTGTCTGTCGTAAACGTTTGATTCTTTTACTATATAACTAGAAAAGTAACGTTTTTGGAATAAATCCTCATACGTACGTCTCTGGGCATCGTTAAATAGATTGAATACATCTGCGTTAGCGAAGACGTAGCGACACTCTGGGTAGTATAACCAAAATAGAGGCGAGTAACCGATACTCTCTCCATCTCTGTCAAATCCTTCAATCATAGGAGCGATTCCAATAATTCGAACATAACGCTCACTGCGTTGCCTATCCCAAATCCAATCTTCTTTCAATCGATATCTAGTAATATTCTCAGATTCAATAGGATTTCTAACGGCATTACTACCAATCTTATCTCCAAAATCATCCCAAACATCTATGTACGTTACAGGATTCAAAATACTCCTAAT
>JYMV01008484.1_pt1 | contig 58792 bp, 32 predicted proteins | sample 338911 | NCBI WGS metagenome assembly JYMV01 (sample SAMN03354496, study PRJNA234377) | hydrothermal vent metagenome | biome: Deep sea; feature: Hydrothermal plumes at the Eastern Lau Spreading Center, Western Pacific Ocean; material: Seawater | place: Tonga | collected 2009 | depth 2000 m m | reverse complement strand
ATGTTGAGCTAGTTGACCGTCCAGTTGTAGAAGCTGAAGAAGAAGCAGTAGAAGCAACTGAAGAGTAATTAATACTCGATTAGAAAAAGGGCCTGAGTGAAAACTCAGGCCCTTTTTTTGTACCCAAAGAAAAATGGGGTCAGAGTCGTTACTCTTACCCCAACTAAATCTACTTTTTTAAACACCTATTCATCACTTTGGCTTGTTGCTTGCTATGTTGTTTACAGAAAATCTTCAAGTAAGTATTCAAACCGTGCATTGAAAACGTTGTTCTCTGCTAATTTTTCGTAATTTATGTATTTCTGTTTTTCATAGCAAGGAAGTTTATGTTAACCGTTTCATCGTTCACGCAATCGCTATCATCAAACCCAGTATTTAGTAAAACGCTGTCTACAGCGTATGAACGGCTAAGTTCAGGGCTTAGAATAAATAGTGCTGCAGATGACAGTGCTGGTTTACAGATATCAAATAGGCTAACGTCAGAGTCTATTGCCAAGGACCAGCTTCGCCGTAACTTAAATGACGGCATTAGTTACGCGCAAATAGCAGAAGGCGGGCTGCAAGAGTCTGCCGATATATTGCAGCGTATGCGGCAATTAGCGATGCAATCTCAAAACGGTATTAACACAGATGCTGATAGGCGCGCATTAGATAAAGAATTCCAGCAATTAAAAAACGCGCTCAATGGGATTGCCTACAATACCGAAGCATTTAATCGTTTGCCCCTGCTAGGCGATAACGACTTGTTGTCTGATAATGTATCATCCATAGGTGATACCTTTGTAAAGGGAAGTCCAACGCGCCTAAATAGCGGGCTACGTTCCATTGCTTACATTCCGGCAGGCTCTACTAACATCTCTATAAATATTGATAGCTTTTCACTAGACGATGATCTTCAAGTTTTTACCACAAGCGGTAGGCACTTGGTCGGTACGCCTCTCTCCGATAATGTATGGAGTATTAACGGTGTTAGTTCGGGTAGCGACATTAAAAGCCTTTTATTTTTAACCCAAGAAGGCTATACCCCAACGACAGGCTATGATGGCAGTTCTTTAATCACCAGTGGCTCGGGTACAATCAACGGAACAACATTCACCTTCTCAGGCGACCAACATCCAGGGGTAACAACAGAAACTCTAACCATTGATAACACTAACGAGCCGCTCATTATTTCAGTAGTGGGGCAAGGTGTATTTGATGCCACAGTAGATTGGGATACGTTGGGTGCTGCCGGAACTGGTGGAAACAGCTTTGAAGCCGGCCCCGTTGATATTACCGCCACCAACTCGTTAAGCGAGGGTACGGACTACATTAATCTTGCAAAAACGCCAGTGGGTTTATCTGACCTAAATATGGTTGAAAGCGATGTGCTCACCTTTGAAAATGCAGAAGTAGCGTTACAGCAAATTGATGATGCCTTAGAGTATGTTAGCGAGAGTCGTGCGTTTTACGGCGCAAAAATGAATCAAATGGAGTCGGCATTAAAAGTGAACGATCGCATGCATGAAGGCTTAATGGCAGCTCGTTCTCAAATCCTTGATACTGATTTCGCCGCAGAAACTGCCAAATCAACACAGGCGCAAATCGTTGAGCAAGCGAGTATCTCTGTAAGGGCACAGGCTAAGTCTAGCGATGACCAGGTTTTGGGGTTGTTGGGTTCTATAGGTGATAATTAGAACTGCATTCCCTAGAGACGAAGTGGATGTTTTATCATTTCAATAGTGATTTATTGTAATATCACCCCATGCTTTTCAACGTATGAATGCGTTAAAAGCTTTGTAAATCTATCCACAATTAAAAACAAAGGAAAATGCGAGAGATGGGAAGCCAGATAACGTGCTTTAAGGCCTATGACATTCGAGGCGAATTAAATACGCAACTTACTGAAGAAATAGCATACAGAATTGGCTACGCTTTTGCTGCAGAGTTAAGTGCAAAAACGGTAGTGGTTGGCAGTGATGTTCGTTTAACTTCTACACCTTTAAAGCTAGCACTAAGCGCAGGTCTGATTGATGCCGGTGCTAAAGTGACTGACATAGGAATGGCCGGTACAGAAGAAATATACTTTGCAACCAAACATCTTGGTGTCGACGGTGGTATAGAAGTTACCGCAAGTCATAACCCAATAAACTACAATGGCATGAAGCTGGTTAAAGCGGGTTCTGTTCCTATAAGTGGCGATACAGGTTTAAACGCAATTAAAGTTCGAGCTGAAGCATTAAGCGATGAGTTCGTTTCAGGTCGCCTATCTCATTATACTTCGGACGCGGTTATAGATGCTGAGGCTTTTTTCAACGGGCAAGCGCATATACAACCAGAGAAGCTAGAAGAAACTGAGCAGTACCTCAAACAATCGTGTATGAATGATTATGTCGCTCACATGCTGTCGTACGTAGAACTTGATAACTTTACTCCACTCAAAATTGTGGTAAACGCTGGTAATGGTGCTGCTGGTCCAGCACTCGATGCTATTGAGCACGAGATGCGAAGAAAAAACGTGCCCATTGAATTTATCAAAGTTCACCATAACGCAGACGGTACCTTTCCAAATGGTATTCCAAACCCTCTATTGCCAGAAAACCGCGTTGACACCGCCAATGCAGTAAAAGCCTCGGGTGCCGATTTTGGTATTGCATGGGATGGCGATTTTGACCGTTGTTTTCTGTTCGATGCAGACGGCGAGTTTATTGAGGGGTACTACATAGTAGGGCTTCTCGCTGAGGCATTTATTGAGAAAAACACCGACAGTAAAATAATTTATGACCCACGGGTGTATTGGAACACTGAAGACATAGTGCTAAATGCAGGCGGCACACCAATTAAGTCAAAAACCGGTCATGCTTTTATCAAAGAAAGAATGCGTAAAGAAGATGCCGTTTACGGCGGTGAAATGAGTGCACATCATTACTTTCGCGATTTCGCCTACTGTGACTCAGGTATGATCCCATGGTTATTAATTGCAGAACTTGTGTGCGTAAAACAGCAAACCCTTGCCAGCATGGTGAAAGAGCGAATAAAAGCCTTCCCTTCTTCAGGTGAGATAAACAGTAAACTTAAAGATGCTGATGCAGCGCTAGAACGAGTAACGAACCAGTACCAACCATTAGCTAGTGTCGTTGATACTACCGATGGACTAGGTCTAGAGTTTGACGATTGGCGCTTTAATTTACGTAAATCGAATACCGAGCCAGTAATTCGTCTGAATGTAGAAAGTAAGGGCAACATATCGTTAATGGAAGAAAAAACTAAAGAGATGTTAACCCTTATACGCGCTGAGTAACCATTGGCTAAACACCAAACAATACGATAAAAATAGGGCAAAAGTGCTGAACTTCGCCCTATTTTTATTTCTACCTAGTTTTTGCCATTTAATCGCAATACAAACCTTTGTATACTATTCGCTGAATATATAATTATCAGGACGTGGGCCAAGCACCCACACATCAAGGATATTACAAATGAAACCAGTAGTATTAGCTGGCGGCTCAGGTAGTCGCTTATGGCCTAAATCTCGTGCAGCGCTTCCAAAGCAGTTTTTGTCTCTTACATCAGACAGCACTATGCTGCAAGACACGATCACACGCTTAAAAGGCACACCAGCTCAAAACCCAATATTCATTTGTAACGATGCCCATCGCTTTTTAGTTGCCGAACAGCTTCGCCAAAAAGATATCCAACATGGCGGTATTCTTTTAGAGCCTGTTGGTCGTAATACGGCACCGGCAATTGCATTAGCGGCGCTTCATGCCACTATTAACGGCGAAGACCCTGTTCTTCTTGTCTTGGCCGCTGACCACCTTATTAAAGATAACCAAGCGTTTCACACTGCTATTGCTAAAGCCGAAAAGCTTGCAGAGCAGGGTAAACTTGTTACTTTCGGTATTGTTCCAGACCAGCCACATACAGGGTATGGTTATATCAAAGCTGGAAAGCAAGCGGGCGATGGATTTGAAGTTGCACAGTTTGTAGAAAAGCCTGCTTTGGAAACTGCAAAAGAGTATGTAGATTCTGGCAGTTATTACTGGAATAGCGGCATGTTTATGTTTAAAGCAAGCCGCTATTTGGAAGAACTAGAAAAATATAACCCTGAAATGCTAGACGTGTGTAAGCGTGCTATCGATACAGAAACACCAGATCTAGATTTCATCCGTGTTGACCACGACATTTTTGCGACTTGCCCAGACGATTCAATCGATTATGCGGTGATGGAAAAAACGGATAGCGCAGCTATGGTTCCATTAGACGCAGGTTGGAGCGATGTAGGTAGCTGGTCTTCGCTATGGGAAACTGCTGAAAAAGACGAAAACGGCAATGCTACTGTAGGCGATACTATCCTAGAAAACACCAAAAATAGTTACGTAAATGCTGAACAGCGTTTGGTTTCTGTTATAGGGCTAGAAGACGTTATCGTAGTAGAAACCAAAGATGCCGTTATGGTAGCCCACAAGGACGATGCGCAAAGCATTAAAACGGTCGTAAACAAACTTAAAGCAGAGCATCGCCCAGAGTTTGAATTCCACCGTGAAGTATTCCGCCCATGGGGAAGTTACGACTCGATCGACAGCGGTGCTCGTTTCCAAGTAAAACGCATTACAGTTAAGCCAGGTGAAAAGCTATCGGTTCAAATGCACCACCATCGTGCTGAACACTGGATTGTAGTCTCTGGTAGTGCAAACGTGACTATCAATGAAGAAACACAATTAGTAACAGAAAACGAGTCGGTATACATTCCTATTGGTGCAGTACATGCATTAGAAAACCCAGGAAAAATCCCACTAGAACTTATTGAAGTTCAGTCAGGCGCATATCTCGGTGAAGACGATATTGTACGTTTTTCTGATAGGTATGGGCGTGTAGCCAAATAACTTAGAATAAGACTTTGAAAAAGCACCGTAAGGTGCTTTTTTCTTATCCAGAGCACTCTCTAAAAGTGAAAATGACGAATATCCTATGTTGCCACTATTTGAAATAGGTTATTATTAGCGACACCATGCAATATTAAGGAAAGCAGTTTAGCATTGCATAGGAATAGGGTGTTTACGCATTTTGTTATCAAAAGTACTAAAGCCATCTAATCTCAAACGATTAGCATATCGGCTAGCCAAAAAGTTAATCATTGTCCCTCACCACCAGTTGACTGAAACCACGTCTGAAAATAATGGCTCAAGCTGGGTGACAACCGGTGATGACCCACAGTTTATTATTCATCCTGCTCGCCGAATACCTTCACGAAACTTTTCAAAAGGCTGGTATCTTCTTCGCGTAAAAATAACTGAAAAAAATCATCAGTCGCATGTTGGAAAGCTGTACTCCAACTTACACAAAGGCGAACTAGCCACCGTTAACGTACCTTGGCACAGCACCAAATTCGTGAACCGCCTTTTCTATCTTGAAAGTAACAATAGCATGCTTCGCTTTGACCCCTGTGAGACAGAAACCGAGTTCACCATGAATACTTTCATGATTTCGAAGGTACCGTCTTTCATTGCGATGCGACATATGAAACAGCGATTGTATAAGCTGCTCAGCCACGTCGATGATGTAGAAGAATACCTTGATACAAACTCTAAGCTAAACGGTGGAACGTTAATAGAAACAGTATACGAAGAATACAATAAAACCTTTACCACAGGAGTTATGGAAAAAAGCTATCCGTTTTGGGTAGAGTTTGACGAGCCGCGCGCGCTACAGAAAATGCAGCAAACCTTCACTCAAGCGCAATCTGAAGTGAAATTTTCTATTATCCTTCCTACTTACAATACTGACCCCATTTATTTAAAAGAGTGTATCGACTCTGTTCTACAGCAAACTCACAAAAATTGGGAACTATGTATTGCCGATGATGCATCGACCAACGTCGACACTATCAGCACATTAGAGTCGTACGCACAAAAGCACGCCAATATAAAACTGAACTTGCTGAGCGAAAACGGGCATATATCTAAAGCAAGTAACACCGCTTTGAGCATGGTAACTAGTGATTACGTTTTATTGCTTGATCATGACGATACGTTACCTGCGCACACGTTATCCTTTTTTGCGAAAGCTATAACAGATAACACAAAGGCGAAAATGCTCTATGGGGACGAAGATAAAATAGATGAACAGGGCAATCGCCATCAGCCTCACTTTAAACCTGGTTGGAACCCTGATTTACTATTAAGCCAAAACTACATATGTCACCCCGTAGTGTACAAAACAAGTGTGCTTAAAAAGATAGGTGGATTTAGGGTAGGTGTGGAAGGTTCGCAAGATCACGATTTACTTTTACGAGCGACTGCCGGCCTTAATCATGATGAAGTTGTACATTTACCTTTCATTCTTTATCACTGGCGTGTTATTGAGAACTCAACAGCCTCGAATGCTTCAGCTAAGTCTTATACGACCGATGCGGGCATTGAAGCTATAAAGTACTTTCTTGACCAATCAGGCCAGAATGCTTCAGTCGAGAAAGGTAAGTACCCAAATACGTATAAAGTTAATTGGGCGCTGCCAGATGAGCAACCACTCGTTAGCTTGGTCATTCCTACAAGGGATGGTTATGACATTTTAAAGCAGTGTCTAGAGTCTATTTACGACAAGACGTCATACAAGAACTTCGAAATTATTGTTGTAGATAACCAAACGACCTGTGATAAAACATTGGGTCTCTTCAGTGAGTACACTAGTACCAAAGCTAATTTCAGAGTCTTGAAATGGGACAAGCCGTTTAACTATTCTGCGATTAACAATTTTGCAGTTTCGCAAGCCCAAGGTGAAGTAGTTGGCTTAATTAACAACGATATTGAAGTTATAAACGAAGAATGGCTATCAGAGATGATGTCGCATGCTCTAAGGCCTGAAATTGGCTGTGTAGGTGCGAAGCTTTACTACCCTAACGATACTATCCAACACGCTGGTGTAATACTGGGCATTGGCGGGGTAGCTGGTCACTCTCACAAATATTTCCATAAAAGCGAACCTGGTTATTTTACGCGCCTTCATCTTGTCCAAAATATGTCCGCAGTTACAGCAGCATGCTTACTAGTCCGTAAGTCTGTGTTTGAAGAAGTTGGCGGATTAAACGAGCAAGACTTAACAGTAGCATTTAATGATGTGGATTTTTGCTTAAAAGTTCATACCGCAGGTTACCGAAACTTATTCACACCATGGGCCGAGCTTTACCATCACGAGTCGATAAGCCGCGGTGAAGAAGATACGCCAGAGAAGGTGGCGCGATTTAATAAAGAAAGTGAGTATATGAAGGATAAATGGAACAAGCTTTTGTGCAATGACACAGCTTATAACCCTAATCTATCCAACACGCATGAAAACTTTTCGCTTAAATAGTAACTGAATTTTAGAAGTATTATGAAAAACAATTTTCCATTATTTTTTATCCATATCCCAAAAACCGCTGGATCTAGTTTCCGAGTAGCTGCAGAAAAGTACTTCGGTTCTGATTCAACCTACTATGATTATGGTCAGGCTAATCAAGAAACCCATCCCGATATAATAAAATATGAATATGAATTAAAGGATAGATATTTAGCGGCCAAGACTATAAAACAGAATGCTAAATTTTTGTCTGGGCATGTTATATATCCAAAATATGCACCATTTTTTCCACCCAAAAGTGTAGTTACCTTTGTTCGTCATCCTGCACAGCAAGTACGCTCTCACTACGAGCACTTTTCTAGGCTTCACGGTTATGAAGGAAGCTTTGCTGACTTTATTAAGGAAAATCGCTTTGCCAATATGCAGTCGAAGGCATTGAATGGAGTTTGGCCAGATGCGTTAGGTTTTATTGGTATCACTGAGCGTTATGACGAATCAATTGCGCTGTTTAATAAGTATTATGAGACGGACGTCAAAGTATTAGACATAAATAAAAACTCAGCAAAGTCTTCCGGCGCTTATGTACTAAGCGAAGATGAGCTGTCTCTAATCCGCAAAATGAACCATCAAGACTTTGCTTTGTACGAATATGCGTTGAAGCGCTTTGAACTGCATCTGTCCTTTGTAGAGCAAGGTCTTCCTTTGATTAGATTTGGTGAACTACACGTTGCACCGAAGGACAAAGGAATGCAGTTTAATATTTGGGGCTGTTGTTATGAGCAAGAAGACGCCTTGGCTGCGGAAATTTTGTTAGATGATATTGTTGTTGATGAGGTGAAGTTGGCTGACTATAGACCGCTAGCGGCTGAAAGGCACATTCATCGCGACGGTTTCGTTGGGAAAGCATATAAATATCCGGCTTCTTTTAAAAAAGGTCAAACAGTAAAAGTCAGGGAAAAGCAGACACAAACTATTCTTTTTGAAGATATAGTTTACTAAAAATAGCAGTTATTAAACATATTTGACATTGATGTCGTCCGACTTAAGAAAGCAGTTTTATAATGAAAAAATGTTCACAAAATTCAGGTATCCGCAAGGCAACAGGTGTTGCGAAGCAAAGAGCTAAACGCTTTTTAAATGCTGTAATGCCAAGAAAAAATAAAGTTGATAATTCTGATGCTGTTACAAGTGAACTGCACTTCAAAAACAATAATTTTAGCTTAACAGAAAGTGAGATTACTTTTATTCAGAGCCAGTTGGAAAAAGGCAATAAATCCTTTGTGAAATGCTTTGCTTCTAAAGATCATTCACTTAAGTGCGTGTCTCAGGCAGAGGTTAGCATTTCATTGGACAATGCAAAAGAGTTGGTTGAGCACTATTCAGCGCATACCGATATTATTACGCTCGCCACCCTTATTCTGAACCATGCAGATTTCCCTGTCAGTCATTTCATAATGAATGTAAATCTAGCCCCCGAGGTCTTCAGAGATTTAGCAATACTATTTAGAAAGGTCAACAAGTGTACAAGTTTTTGGTTAATAGCAAGAGCTAAAATACTTCGTCCAGAAGGGCCTGTAATATCTGAATTGTTTGACTCCATTACAGACGAATATATAGCAACGCTCAATGTGGGGATCGGGGTTATTACCTTTAACAGAAAAGACCATTTAGCAAAAACGGTCGAAGCCATAAAAGCCTTCACTACAGGTGATTATCAACTTGTTGTAGCTGATGACGGCAGTAAAGACGAAACAGTAGAGTGGTGTGAACAAAACAATGTACCTCACACTAGTTGTGCGAATAAAGGCGTTGTTCGAAACAAAAACAGAGCCCTGTATTACCTTAACGAAGTCAAAAAAGTTGATGTTTTAATTCTGCTAGAGGACGACTGTCGGCCAAATAAAGAAGACTGGCAGAAAGAATGGGTGATTGCAGCACTTCTGTGGGGACATATTAATTACGCTCACAAACGCATTATAAAAAAAGAAGGGGCTGTGGTTTCTGGTACAGGGTTAAGTACTTCACCGTATCTATGCAAATTAGTTACAGGGCAGTGTACTGCTTGTAGCAAAGATGCAATGAATAACGTTGGATACCTTGATCCAAGGTTTAGTGGTTATGGTGCGGGGCATGTAGAGTGGACTGAAAGGTTTATTCGTCAAGGATATAACGGCTCTATGGAAAAACAATGGGTTTATCCGGCAATTAACACCGGGTTAAATTCTGATGATGCGCCAACCTTTAAAAACCCTGAGCAGCTTGAAAAAAATAGAGAGCTTAAAAAGAAAATAAGCAAAGAGTCTCACAAGCGTGAAGCATGGCTTGATAAAAAAGAAAGGCAAGAATTTCTAGAAGAAATAAATTTCATTAGTCATTAAGCGGTAGCGATACAAAAACTGTCATGGATTCAGAGCGATATTTGTTCAATATTCTGTTGAAATTTTAACCGCCTCGTACTAGGTTAAAGGTTAATATAATCCTAAAACAGATCTTAGTGTTAATTTAATGACAAGGACGCCTTATGAATTGCATACGCATGTTGCTCGCCCAGTGTTGCCTGTTCGCACTCATTTTTACTTCCACTAATGTAAATAGCGCAAATTACCAGACTTTCGAAGAGTTACTAAACAACGAATCGTTAATTTTATCGGTTGATAAAAGCACCCTTGATGAATACGGTATTCTAGTAGAAGGGATATTAGTTAAATCAGACTCTGGTACATGGAGCTTTTCTGATTATACGCAAACGCAAGTTGTTCCCTCTTACAATGTTTTGTTTTCAGCAGGCGGAAATCAGCTTACCCAGACTTATCCAGATAAGTCTCATGGAAGTACTTCTTTCCAAATGCATGACGTTTACAGTAATACATATCGTGATCGGTGGGGAGATGTAGTTGCCGACCAGCTTATTGCAGCTTTTGAACAAGGCTTGATAGCGCAAACGCCATCTTTACAGTGGACAAGCGTAACTGACAACGTTGTGTACACTATTTCTAACTCAGCAGAAGGTTACTTCGACGTTATCGCCAGCGTTACGTTAGAAGAAGTACTCTATATCCCCGAGCATGTTGTCAACGGAATAGAAGGTGGTTGGCAAGGTGAGTCGGAAGTTTCCTCGTTTTCAACTAATTCGTTCGATGATATTCGTTTTGAATTTGGCATAGAAGAGCGAGGGAGCACGTTCGACACCTTAGAGGACGAATATGTTGCTGTTCCTGTTGTTGATGAAGTCGACTTCCAATTCGGCGATAAGCAAAATTCTATTGTGCATGACATATTCATGTTATCAAGCGAGCCCACAACGTCATTAAGTCAAGTATTAGAAGACCCATATACCGCTGAACTCAATAGTAAAGAGATTTTGATAAATATGAACGATGTTTTATTTATCATTACTCCTATCCAAAAAGTGAATGAGTCGGTGTGGACTGTTCTCGTTGAGGTTAGCGCTGATGGAGAAACGTATCGCTTTGCTCGCGAGCTTGTTGCGATTGATGGCTCGGCTAAAAACTTTGGTCAAAGACTTGCGTCAAACTTTCCCTTTGTTTACAACGCGAACATTAATGGCCGCGTAGAAGCGCAAACAAACGAAAACGGTTGGCCTGTTTGTGAAATGCTGTTTGCATATTCATTTAGCAATGAAGGCTCACTCAATAGGGGTATTTCTTGTAATAATAATGCTATTCAAATGGGGAGTTCAGGATGGACATGGACAAACCACGAAGAGAAAGTCTCATTAAACTTTGAAGCAAGTTATGCAATAAGGGAAAGAAATTGGATTCCACTGACAACAAATGAAAATGGACTTACCTTTGTCTTGGAATATAGTACCTACGAAGACGTGTTCGACGGAACAAGTGGTGTTTTCATCGCCCCACGTATCAACTATCTGGAGCTAATTGACCTTAGTCAATACAAAGAAGAATACGCAGCTGGCGGCTTTAATAGCGACAACGATGGTGATGGAATATCTGACTCAGATGATAGTGACGATGATAACGACGGCATGGAAGATTACTTCGAAGAAGGTTATGGCCTAAACCATCTAAATAGTAACGATGCGGATCAAGATGCGGATAACGATGGGTTAACTAACCTTGAAGAATTTAATTTAGGAACCGATCCAACAAAATCTGACACGGATGGCGATGGTGTTCCAGACGTTTCAGACGACTTCCCTCTGGATAACCTAAGAACAGATTCTACAACTCAACTATTCACATTTACCTATACGTTTGACGGTAATACTAGAGGAACCGCGGGTCACGAACTAACGGCTGTTGTAGAGGGAACGCTGTTAGATGATAACGATACGGTTATCATCGCTAATGTAGTGAGTGCTTCTTTAGCCGGCGTAGATTATACAATAACGGGTGACTTAGCTATTAGAGCGGCAAATCCAGCATATGCGGCGAGAATGAGCTTGTCTGGTGATGTACTAGACTTCTGGGTATGTGTACAAGGCTTCACATTTAGTGAAAACGGTGGTGATTGCTCATTTGGCGTGGACGGAGGTTTCTTAATTTCACCTTATTTAGATTTCGAAACTCTAGCTTGCATCCAACCCGATGAAAATGGCGATTGTATAGTTTGGGCATGGGCAGGTATTCCCGAGCTTGGAGATGATTATAGAGACGGCGATATTCCATTTAATTCAGCTAATTGGTCTGCACAGCAGTTAAATACCTACGCTCCTGTAAATGACTTGAACGCAGATGGTAAATCAGATTTATTATGGCGTAGCTTTGATAAAGGCTGGAACTTCTTGTGGACAATGGATGGAGTACAAACTGCAGCAGCGACTCCAATTAATGTCGTTCAAGAATATACGTGGACAATGGATGGTCTTGGTGATTATGACGGTGATGGTAAATCTGACATTCTTTGGAGAAACAGCGAAACAGGCATGAACTTCGTCTATCTAATGGATGGTGCAAGCATTAAAAGCCGTTACGTATTGAATTTTGTGACCGCTGGAACTTGGCAGATCGTAGGTAATGGAGACTTTAACGGAGATGGCATTGGCGATGTAATGTGGCGCAATGTAGAACGCGGAGACACTTGGTTTTATCTGATGGAAGATGGGCGTATAGGTTCTAGTGAACCTTCACAATGGGTAACCGATCTTAATTACAAAGTAGCAACAACCGGTGATATCGACGGGGATGGCGACGAAGATGTCATATGGCGTAGAACAAACACAGGTCGTATTTATGTTTGGTTGATGGATGGTGGAAAAATCGCTTCACAATTCAGCTTAATAATAGTTAATACCGATTGGGAAATCGCAGGTGCTGGTGATTTAGACGGCGATGGCACCGACGACATTATCCTGAGAAACCAAGTTGATGGAAGAAACTGGGCTTACATCATGAAAGAAGGTCAAATATCAACAAGTACGTTAATCAACGAGGTTGCTGACCTAGATTGGCAAATTGGAAATATTGGTGACTACGACGGAGATGGAAAAGCTGACCTTTTATGGAGAAATGAAACTGCAAGTAGGAATATAATTCATCTAATGAATGGTACTTCGGTGAAAAGTCGTGGAGTATTAAGGCCTACTGATAATTCTTGGCAAGTCGCTAAATAAACGTTAAAAAGAGAGCATATGCTCTCTTTTTTAATCTTTCGAAAACTCAATGTACAAGGAAGTGACCGTAGTGAAACGCGCTAGAGCAAAGGAAATATATAAAATACTGTCGGTATGTTTATTTTTTAATTTTTTGGCGGTTTCCTCATGGGCTGAAGATTTAGAACCTCCGGAGCTCACATCTTTTTCGTTAACCTCTCGAATTGTTGATGTCACTACTGCATCCCAAACAGTGGAAGTGTTTATTGGTTTAAAAGACCCAAGTGGAGTTGAAGCACCTCTTGTATCAGCTAGCGGCATTGATAATGAAGGCTCTACAGGTTTTGCGGAAGTGTCACTTCATTCTGGAAGTATTGAAGATGGAGTTTGGAAGGCAATTATCACGGTCAGTGCTGGCTCTCCTTCTGGCCAGTGGAAAGTAACCATTTTTCCGGTATCTGACCTAGTATTTAATTTATGGGGACGGTTTGGACCGGGAGATGAGTATGACGCTTCTTTCACCGTTATTTCCAACACCACAGACGATACCGCACCTAAGCTACAAGAGTTTTCATTATCAAGCACTTCTGTAAATGTGTTTGAAAGTGCAGCTAATTTATCGGTAAGAATGAGGGTTACCGATACTGGAACTGGGGTTGAAACACCGAAAGTTACCGCTAGAAGTATAGACGGCGACGCTTCAGCAGGGTTTGCGAATGTTTCACTTTTGTCGGGAAACAAAAACGATGGTATTTGGCAAGCTGTACTAACAATTCCAAAAAATTCGCAAGAGGGATCGTGGGAAGTAGTATTGTTTCCTCTAAGTGACGAAGCAGGAAACTCTACTGGTTTTGGCCCTGGTGAGGAATTTAGCTCTACCTTTGAGGTCATTTCTCAAAATGATGATAAAACTCCGCCAGAGCTTCTAAGTTTTTCGGTTGATAAACGCGTAGCAAACGTTACACAGGGAGCCGATACAATCTCAGCTACTATGCACTTAAGAGACGTCGATTCGGGCTTGGAGACGCCATTACTGAGTGCTTCTAGTTTGATTAATGATGCAACTTCTGGTTTTGCCAGTGTTTCTTTGATTGATGGTGATATTTACGACGGAACCTGGCAAGCCATTATAACCCTCCCTAAAAAGATTACCGGCGGCCCGTGGAGAATAAACCTGTTCCCTTTATCAGACCTTTCCCACAATAGCTGGGATACATTCGGTCCTGGTGAAGGTTACGATGACCGCTTTACCGTTATTAGGAGTGCATCTAATCAAGACGTAAACGCTGATGGCAAGTCAGATCTTCTTTGGCGCAGCTTCGCTAAAGGTTGGAACTTCTTATGGACAATGGATGGCACTTCAGTTGCTAAAGCTTCTCCGATTAACGTAGTACAAGAATACACGTGGGCAATGGATGGATTAGGCGATTACGACGGTGATGGAAAGTCAGATATTTTTTGGCGAGACAGCGAATCTGGAATGAATTTCGTTTATCTGATGAATGGCGCGAGCATTAAAAATCGCTATGTTCTCAATTTCGTCACAGCAGAAACATGGCAGTTAGTAGGAAACGGAGATTTCAATGGAGATGGCGTAGGTGACGTCATGTGGAGAAATGTTGAACGTGGAGACACGTGGTTTTACTTGATGGGAAATGGTCTTATTGCAACAAGTAAGCCCTCACTTTGGGTGACGGACTTAAATTTCAAAGTAGCAGTGACTGGAGATATAGATGGGGACGGAGATGATGACATCATTTGGCGTCAGCTCAACACTGGTCTTATTTATATTTGGATAATGGAAAATGGAAGTATTGCTTCAAAATATAGTTTAAGAGTAGTAAGCCTGAACTGGGAAATTGTCGGCGCGGGGGATTTAAATGGCGATGAAACAGACGACATAATAATGAGAAACCAGGTTGATGGAAGAAACTGGGTATATATGATGAACAGCGGGCAAGTGTTAACGAGCTCACTCATAAATCAAGTTTCAGACCTTAGTTGGCAAATCAGTAATATGGGTGATTATGACGGAGATGGTAAGGTAGATTTTCTTTGGAGAAACAAAACTGCTGGTAGAAACCTCGTTCATTTGATGGATGGCACAGCAGTTAAAAGTCGCGGTGTTTTGAGGCCAACAGATAATAATTGGCAAGTAGCAAAGTAGTAGTCATTAGGGATATTTATGGCAGTCATCAAAAGTTGTGGGTTATTAGTCGTTGTATTGGTAGCAATTATCTCATGCGGGGGCGGTGATTCAGGGAGTAATCTCTCTAATGATTCGTCTAGTCAACAAGACTTAAAGGACTCGTATTCTTTTACCTTACCTGTAGAAATTAAGTCTGACCAGAGCGTCAATCTGACTTTGGCATCAACGAAGAGTAATGGCGCACCAAATGTTACAGTGCAGTCGTGGAGCTCTTCCTTAACTGTTACTCCCAATATACAAGCAAAGGGTGACGGAATTTTTAGTTTTGTCGCTCCACAAGTAAGAAAGCGAACACCTCTTACCATTACAGCTAAATTACTAACAGAGTCTGGCGTTGAATTTAGTATAGATGCTAAGACTATAATAGTTCCTTCCAAGCCTAATTTAGTCGTTGTTTTTACCGATGACCAGGGGTACGCCGATGTAGGTGCTCATAATATTGTTAACGATATTGAAACCCCTAATATAGATAAACTAGCTGCTCGAGGTGCCTTGTTTACGAACGGATATATAACAGCGCCCCAATGTACTCCATCGCGAGCCGCAATGATAACAGGTGTTTATCAACAACGTTTCGGTGTGGACGACAACCGGTATACCCCCATACCAAAGAGCGTTGTCACTATGGGGCAACGATTTTCTGAACTTGGATATACTACGGGGTTAGTAGGAAAATGGCATTTAGAGATCGATCAAAATTCAAAGCCATGGTTCAGAGAAAACTACCCAAATACGCCCATTGAACAGTTCAACCCAGGGAAGTTACCCTCGTCTGTTAAAGAACAGTTTTACCCTTCCTCTATGGGTTATCAATATAATTATTTCGGTTATGCAAACCGATATTGGGCTAACTTTGATTTAAAAGGTAATGAAACGAAGTTAGGGTGGGTAAATAACACTGACTACAGACTTGATGTGGTATCAGATGCAGCTGCTCAGTTCATAGAGATGAACTACAACGAACCGTTTTATCTTCACGTTGCTCATTACGCACCCCATGTTCCTTTAGCGGCTACAGATGACTATTTATCACTATTCCCAGAGAATGATTCTGTTCGTCGTAGGTACGCGCTGGCGATGATGTATGCTGTGGATACTGGTGTAGGTCAAATAGTTTCGCAGCTTGAAAAGCACGGTATATTAGAAAATACGATAATTACTTTTATTAGTGATAATGGTGCACCTGTGGGCCTTGACTTTACTGATGCACCAATTTCTGAAAACGAGGCGTGGAATGGCTCACTCAATACCCCGCTGCTTGGTGAAAAAGGAATGCTTACAGATGGGGGGATTAAAGTACCCTTTATTATTCAGTGGCCAAATGAAATTCAGGGTAATACCGTCATAGAAGAACCAGTAATAAGTTTAGACGTTCTATATTCAGCGATAAAAGCAGCAGGAGCAGCCGAGAGCACGTTATCGGAACTAGACGGAGTTGATATTTTTCCTACCCAAGGTTCTGATATCAGTGGGCTTGCGAACCGCCCTCTGTTTTGGCGGTTTTGGAATCAGTCGGCAGTTCGCCTGGGCAATTACAAGTATTTAAAAATGGGTTCAGAACACGAATTCTTGTTTGACTTAACCAAGGAAGAATCTAACCAAAATAACTTAATATCAATGATGCCAGTTAAAGCCGAAGAGTTGAAAAAACTTTACGAGCAGTGGAACAAAGAAATGTTACGGCAACCTGAGCAAAGTAAGCTTAATTCCTCGGAACGCGAGTGGCTAGAGTACTACCTAGAGCCGTAGCTCAATTTAGAATCTTTTCCACCCCTGGATATTTAGCTAGACCTTTACATTGCGCAGTAAGCACTTTTTGAATGCTGCGCGCTTTCTCTTTTTCTCCTAAATAAGCCCATATGACCATTGAACGAAACTTCGCTCCAGGGTCGGAAACTTGGCTTTCAATGCTGCTTAACTCGTCACGAATTCCCATCTTTACCGATTCTGTTTCAAACGTATGATTGATTCTGGAAATGTGAAGGTAAGCGTATAACTGATCAACTATCACCGTGGTGTTTTGGTCAGATCTTTGTGAAATCTTAACCGCTTGTTCATAGGCACCCATTGCTTCTTGTTTCATACCCTTAGCTAAATATGAATCTCCCAAATTAATCCAAATTGGATAAAGGCCATTACTATTTGAGTCTGCCATAGCTTCAAGGCTTTTTAGATTGTATTCTATAGCGTCGTCGTATTTCTGCATGTAAAAGCTGGCGGTTGCTAATAGGTGGTCTGAAATGTTGGAGGCTCCAAATTCGTGTTCCATTGCTTTATAGTTTTGAAAGGCGGCCTCAATGTTTCCGTTGCAAAAATAAATACTGCCTAAGTTACCTAAAACGTTTTGAGTGACCTCAATATCTTTACTCTCTTCGAATTTTTTTAAGGCAAGTGAAGCGTTACCTTCGTAATAATGTAAGCGGGCTTCAATGAATGGAATCATCCAATCGTTGTGGGCCAATCTACTTGCTTTAACAATATTTTCTTTAGCTAACGACATGGCTTCAGAATCTTTAGTCATCAAAAATTTCTTTAAGTAACTCTCTGTAAGGCCTACATATGCGGAAGAATAATTAGGACTTACTTTTAAAACTTCTAAGTAATAAGCGATTGCAGACTCGATGTCGTTCTCTCGACGACTTTTTTGTGCCAATGAAAATAACACTTCCGGTTTATCTTTGGCTTGCTCGCTAGCCCGGTTGCAAGCATCGGTGGCGTGTACTAAATAGTTGTCATCCGCTGTTAAATACATCTTTTGAGCATACAAATTACAAAGTTGAGCTAAGACCAATGGATTTTTTGGCGCAGCAGCTAATATAAGGTGAGTCTTCTCAAGAGCAGCGTTAACATTACCTTCGTTTAGGCCTTTGTGAAGCAATGCTTGACTAGAAACATAGTTCTTCGCATTAGTTTCGTCTAATCCCTTATAAGAGTATTCAGGTGCAGCTAAATACTGTTTTAGGGCGCTTTCTAGTTTGGCAGAGGATTTATCAATAGTTTTTTCTGTAACGATAGTTTCGCTGTCTATCAAAGATGCGAGCAAAGTTTTGTTTGCAGTGGTGTAAGCGAAGCCCAAAAGCGCCTTAAATATACCCTTTTCAACCAATTCTAATGAGATGACTAAATCAACATTATAGTTCTCGGCTAACGAATATGGCGAGTCATTCGCTGCAATGTCAGATATAGAAACGGAGGATATTGTGAAGTCTTTCTTTAGCCTTTTGGTCAATTTTCTAGCAAGCTCTTTTTCTAATTCGCTGGTTCCTTTTATGATCATTAATGACTGTACTTTCGCTAAAGGCGTTGTAACTGAATCGACGGTATTTTCGCTAGGATTCCAGAGTGAAGTTAACGAAATAAGTGCGGCAGAGATAATAAAAAAAGCCACGATATAAGTGTGACGTAGCGTTCCTGCGTTTCTTGGAGTTTTAACTGCAGTTGTTGGAGAAGTTGGCGGAGGGGAAGGTGGAATTAGGTTTTCATGTACGTTTTCTTCGGAGGTATCTAAATCGTCTTCTAAATCTTTACTTAGAGGTTCTGATTTATCGTTATGAATAGCCTCTTCAGTCACCGTCACTGGGTTTAATTCCTCCTCAGACTCTAACTCATCTTGAGTAAGAAATAGCGAATGAGGGGGGACATCCAGAACAGTGGCGATGCGAGTAATAGTTTGGTGAGAAACTCTTGTTTGACGAAAAGTTCTATTAACCAGGTCTCTAGGAGGGGAGTTGATGTTTTCTTTTTCTGCAATAAGCTTGGCAAGTTCAGACTGAGAACGAATGCCTGCATTAAGCATTGCTACTTCAAGTTTATTTCGTGACGCGATAACACCTCTAACCCGCTTTCTTGTAGCCATTTCTCAAATCCTTTTCTACTGGCATTACAGAAATTCTTAAATGTCTTTATTTACGGCTAAGTACTGCTAACTGCGTATTCCTTAACGTAACAAAAACTGTATTGTTTGAAAAGTGAGCAGGTGTGTTTTTAGTAGTTACCCGCTCATTTTACAGAGAGGGAAATCTTCTAGGTGAAAGGGCTAGCTCGGCTCAATTCTAAGTTTCCCTTAAATTCCGATTAATAATCAAATTCAATGCAATATTAAGGCGGGTGACACATGGACTGCGGTAACTACAAACCTAAAATAAACATAGCTATATTGTTTTATAGCGCTTTCTTGATGATGATATCGTCAATGGCAAATGCAATGACATTAAGCGTTACAAAAACAACTGACAAAGCTTCAACAGGTGGTTACGTCTACCACAAGATAATTATTTCTAATGATTCAAGCTCTATAAAAAGTGACGTTACTCTTTACGTAAATGTTGGAGAAAACACATTTTTTAGGAATCCATTACCCTCTATATCGGGCGGGTGTAGCGGAGTTTGTGACTACACAGAAACTGCTAGATGGGAATTTGGTGACTTAGCCCCAGGCGCTTTTAAAGTGGTCACGCTCCCTGTTTATTCTTCTAACCTATCAACTGGCGACGAACGCACGTTAACAACCAGTGTAACGTATTCAGGGCAGTCCAATACGCTCGAAGTGCTAAAACCTTCAACAATCAACAACTCTCCATCTGTCGCACTGCACGTCGCTGCCAATTCACAAGTTGTATCTGCCAACGAGAATGTGGATTTTGAGATCTCCTATGGAAATGTGGGAAACACGGGCATCGCCTCACCTTCAATGGAGGTGAATATTCCTGCTGGAATGAGTTTTGTGTCAGCCTCTCATAACGGCACGGTTTCTGACAATAAAATCGTATGGACCTTGCCTGCATTGAACCCAGATGTTGGTAATAAGTATCTATTTACTTTGAAAAAGTCCGGTTCGTCTTCAAATGGCAAAGTGGATGAAGTAAGTGCTCAGTTTTTCAATGGCTCTAATGTTATCGTCACTTCGGAAGATGCGGTTGTGACAAGTAACTTGCCGCAATTAAGCTTAACGGTAAGTGCTAATAACGATTATTGGCAAGAGGGATCTTATAATGTGATGCGCTATACTGTTAGCAATAACAGCGGTGTGGCTGTGCCCGAGGTAAGCCTTTTTTCCATGGTTGCGCCGGGAACTGCACATACTCTGGCTAGGCCCTCCATAAACGGTGGTTGCAGTGGTGCATGTGACTCGTCTGAGTGGGGCCGGTGGGAATTAGGAACTATCGGTGCTGGCGAGTCGAAAGTAATAACAGTACCCATTTATAACACCAATGCTGATTCTGGAGAGCCAATTGAAAGCTTAGTTCAAGTGTTTGCAGGAAGCGGAGACTACTTTCTAGGAACGCGCCCTACGGTTATTCGTGCAAACGAATCAACAGTCGATTTAATTATTTCTCCAAGTAAAGGAATTACAGCTAACAACGAATCTATTAAGTATCAAATTACTTATGGAAACCAAGCTACTAGCGCTTACACGCCTATGAAGTTGCTTTTTTCTATTCCCGAAGGATTTGATTACGTTTCAAGTAGCGATGGTGGAGCGGTAGTTGGCTCAAACGTAGAGTGGAATTTAGGCACTATTAACCCTGCTATTGGTGGAACACGGTTCGTAGAAATCAAGCCTTCTTCACCTTTATCTAACGGTAACATCGTAAAAACAGAAGCAATACTTCAAGATGAGAACTGGATTCAGCGCTCTACAGACTCTGTTGTTATTAATGGAACGATAAACCTAGACGTTATCGCCACTATACAAAATGATATGAGCCAAGAAAATGAATTGACCTTTGTAAAAGTGCTAGTTGCTAACAAAGGAGCACTAGACATCAGTGAGCTCAACTTATCGATGATGGTGCCGTCAAGAACAGCCTTTACACTACCTATGCCAGGTATTACAGGCGGTTGTTCAGGGGCTTGCGATTCTGGTGAATGGGCAAGGTGGACATTTCCTGTAATTGGCGCCGGTGAATCACGCTTTGTTATTGTTCCTATCTATTACAATCAAATTACAAAGGGTGAGCCTTTAGAAATACAGCTTCATGTAGACGATGCTACGAAATCATATAACTTAACGCTACAACCTACGTTTGTTGCTAAAAGTGATAATGATATGCAGTTATCACTTGTTTCAGATAAGCAACAAGTTGCTGCGGGCGAGCGTGTGCGCTACGAGATTACGTACGGGCAATTAGGTAGCGATGCGTATAACGATGTTATGTTGAAGTTACCTATCCCAGAAAACCTTACTTTTGTATCAGGGAGCGACGGTGCGTTTGTCGAAAATGGCCAGCTACAATGGAATTTGGGAACAGTAAACCCTGGTGATGGAGGTATGCACTATGCGTACTTCGACGTGGATACAGAGCTTACTGAAGGGACGCCAATTTCATTAGAAGCTGCGGTTTACAATAGTACTGAACGTGTTCAACGCTCTGCAGATAGCATAGTAATTAAAGAAGACGTGAAGCTAACTATTACAGCGTCACGAGCAAACACATTACACCAGCAAGATCTATATAGTTACCAAAAGTTCGTGGTTGCAAACGAAGGCGCTTTAGATATTTCAGATGTGCAATTACACATTCAAACGGGCACCCGTTTACACTATTCACGCCCCTCTCCCGGAATTTCAGCGGGCTGCAGTGGAACGTGTGACTATCATGAAAGAGGTCGCTGGATTTTAGATACCCTAAAGGCAGGCGAGTCTAGAACCATATCTATTCCTTTTTACACAACCAATGCAGTATCGGGCGAGCCCTTAGACATTATTGCATATGTATCAGAAGCTTCTGGTGACTTACAAGTAGCTGCTAGACAATCTTTGCTAACCTCAGCTTTACTGCCGTTAGAAATGGTGCTTTCCTCGCAACGAAGTGTAATAAAAGCGAATGAAATTCAAAGCTTTCAAGTCAGTTTTGGTAATTCAAGCGCAACCGCATATCCCAATGCCCTGTTGAAGGTAACCATTCCTGAAGGGTACAGCTATCAAAGTGCCACTGGCGTGCACGAAAAGATGGGCAACGTATTGTACTGGCCTTTGGGTACGATAGAAGCCAGTCATTCAGGTGCGGTGACGTTTAATTTGAAAGCGAACTCAGCTTTAATTAACGGCCAAACAATGAAAGTAGAAGCGGAAATAGTTAGCGAGGACGATGCTAATAGTGTAAGTAGAAGCAATCTCGTTACTGCTATACACAATCAAGTGCCTTTCGTTCTAGACGTTGAAAACGTGTACACAACTCCGGTTACTGATGAATCGACAGCGACAGTAAATCTTGACTTAGAAGTCACTAGTCCTACCCAAATAGCAGAAGTCAGAGTAACTTCTAATGCACCGCAATATAGTTCCTACCCAAACAATACTACTGCTGGTGGATGTTCAGGTGTCTGTGATGGTAGTGAATGGGGCAGGTGGGAACTAGGGAGCTTAAACAGCGGTGCTACATCACCTTTAAGCTACCTACTTTCCATGGGTTACAATCTTCCTCCAGGTAAGCTACTTATAGGTAACTATGTGGCAAGTTCTACATCATCACCTGTATTAATGCAGGCGATTTCAACGGTTATACCCACGGGTAATGCCGTAGTTACATCTCCTAATCACGATAGCGACGGCGACAACATTCCTGATTGGTGGGAGCTTAGATATTTAGGCGCGATGAACTGGTTGTTAGCCGATAGTGATGGTGATGCTGACGGTGACGGTTACACAAATTGGGACGAGTTTAGAAATAGTACAGATCCGTCAGATAGCGGCAGTACACCACCGGACAACGACGGGGACTTTATCTCTGACTTACTCGACCCAGATGACGATAATGATGGGGTAAATGATGAAGATGATGCGTTCCCATTTGATCCATCACGTTACAAGCCAACTAAATTCGATGTAGATGGTGACGGCAATGCAGACTTACTATGGCGCAGTTTCAATAAAGGTTGGAACTTCTTGTGGGCAATGGACGGCACGCAAATATCAGAAGCAACGCCAATTAATGTTGTTCAGGAATACACGTGGACGATGGATGGCTTAGGCGATTATGACGGTGACGGAAAGTCAGACATCTTTTGGAGAAATAGCGATACCGGCATGAACTTTGTCTACTTAATGGATGGTGCAAGTATAAAAGAGCGTTATGTTCTTAATTTTGTAACAGCAGGCACGTGGCAGCTAGTAGGAAATGGAGACTTTAACGCCGATGGTATCGGAGATGTTATGTGGCGCAATGTTGAGCGAGGCGATACTTGGTTCTACATGATGGAAAACGGGCGTATAGGCACAAGTAAGCCTTCATTGTGGGTAACAGACCTGAATTACCAAGTAGTCGGTACAGGAGATGTTGACGGAGATGGTGATGAAGACGTTATTTGGCGTAGAAAAAATACTGGCCTTATTTATATCTGGTTAATGGAGGCTGGAGAAATAGACAGCCAATATAGCTTGATAACCGTAAATACTGATTGGGATATCGCAGGTACCGGCGACCTAGACGGCGATGGAACAGCTGACATCATAATGAGAAACCAAGTAGACGGTAGAAACTGGGCTTACATGATGAAAGAAGGCCAAATAGAAACGAGTACGCTAATTAACGAGGTTGCAGAGCTTAATTGGCAAATTGAGAATATTGGCGACTACGACGGAGATGGAAAAGCTGATCTGCTTTGGAGAAACGAGGCTGCAAGCAGAAATATTGTTCATCTAATGGATGGTGTTGCAGTTAAAAGTCGAGGAGTACTGAGACCCACTGACAACACTTGGCAGGTTGCGAAATAGCCTTACTTAACTTTTTTAAGTTGTTTGGCAAGTAGAATAAAGCCATTCCTTTTTTAAGGAGTGGCTTTTCTTTCAATCTCTTATGCTTTAACGCTGTATAAGTGATTCGTTATTATTTACTATTCGTCCATTGCTTTCATGCAAAACCAGCCGATATAAATTATAAGAAAGGGACGAACGAGTGATCCACAGAATAACAGTAAGTGACGAGTTATTAGCTCACTTTAACGAACATCGTGTTTATTTCACGCCATTTGGTAATTGCAAAGTGCAAGGAAGGTTCAGACCAAATGAACAGTTAGTGTTTCCTTCTAATGGGCGTATTGAACCTTACTGTAATTTTTTAAATGGCAGCTTCTTATTCTCTATGGGGTCTTTTTCTTTTACCCGCAGTGTATTCCCTATTAATACTAAAGTAGGGAGATATTGTTCAATAGGGGCTAGAACGACAGTCATGGGCATTGACCATCCAATTAGTCGCTTCACTACAGCGAATATAACCTACGACCGCCAGAATATAACGAATGCTCAGTTCTTTGCCGATCATCCTGAAATCGAAAACTTCCAAGTAAATAATACCGAACCGAAAAATGGACTGGGTATAACAATAGGTAACGATGTTTGGATAGGTGAAGATGTAACCATTGCTCGAGGAGTTACCATAGGCGATGGGGCAATACTTGCTGCAAAAGCCTTGGTCACTAAAGATGTGCCGCCCTACGCTATAGTAGGAGGGCTTCCCGCGAAAGTTATACGCTATCGCTTTCCCAAGACTGTTATCGAAAAACTATTGGAAATGAAATGGTGGAACTATGAAGTACAAAGCGTACTTTCAGCCTCTGCAGATGTTCCTATAGAAGCATTTGTGGAAATGGCGGAAAGCGCCATTCTTAGCGGTAAAGCCAAGCTATATCAACCCACGGTAGTGGATGACGCTGTGTTAACACCTTTTATTAAATAAATTTAGATGCCTCAATCAGGTTCATTTAAACGTGCACAGTAACTCGAATCTTTGTTAAACAAACTTAGTTCACTCCAAGCATCACCGGTGACAGGCATGTTATCGGTATAGCCTTCAAAAAGACCAAAAGGCGTTCTGTCATGGTCTTTTTCAGGGTTTGTATTATGTCTATCATTACCTGCGGTCCATATGAAATGCGCTGCAGGTGGTTGTTTTGCGCAAAATAGAGCGTGATGAAACCCTTTCAAATATTCGACTCTGTCTGCCTCTGTGTAAATTTCTTTCTCTGAAGTGTTACTTAACCTAAAGCCATATTCGTCTATCCAAAGCGGACGACCGGCGCTGCGGTATATATCCATGTATTCGTTAAGAACTTTTGCATATTCTTGCCACACACTGCCTGGTGGAAGAGAGCGATTATAAAGGTTTACAGGCAGATATTTTAATGACGGAAAATCTTGGGTTACCCATGCTACATAGCTTGCTGCTTGCTTTGTATTTCTATATGTAACGGTATCAAATAGGTAATTCAATTTCTTCAATACACCATGCTCATGATTTAAAAAGTGTGGAAGCACTTTTTTTAACCACTCAGCCTGATACTTTGCATTAGCTGGTTGTACGTCACCGCCTAGCATTACCATATCAATATGTTGCGACGGAATACCTAGCAAAATGGACTCAAAAAACAGAATGTCATTTTCAGGCTCTTTAAACCATTTTGTACCCGACAGCACAACTTCTATCTTGAAGTCTTCTTCGGCTATGTTTTCTATTAGGTTAGTTAATACACTTACATGTTTATCGGCTAAAACAGGGTATATCTCTTTCATGTCAAAGCCGCATCTATTGGCATAAATTTGATAAAAATCTTTACTAATAAGTAACCGAACCCATTCAAAACCCGCTTTTTTTATATCTTTCAAGGTATTTTCGAAGCGCTTTGAAATATTTGGGCGCGTTCCTTTACAAGCATCATCACCATGGAAAAGTTTCTCGGCAATTTGGACTAAATCTTCTTGATCTCTTCCGTCTAAATAGAAAAAGTTTATTCCTTTCGCTGGATGAGAAGGGGAAGGGGAAGAAGAAATCGCCACATCTTTGTTTGAGGCGTTTACAGATGTAATAGTAAAAAAGCTTAAGAATAGCGTAATTATAAAACGACTAAGAAAAGCGCAAAATAAAAAACTAATATTTTTCATTACATTGCCTCTGATTGATAAAACGAAAGATGTTATACCGCGCGATTAATGGTATTATTTTGCTCGTCAATTGAATGAACGAGTATTAGTAAAAAAGGAATTAACGATGAAGCTTAGTAGCGTTATAGCAATAGTTGTTGTAATTGTCTTTTCTTTCGTCGTGTTTTTCGTTTCACCAGCGAAGAAGAATGATAATCTAGGTATAGAGAACGAAATTGCCCCGCCGCCTGCTGACTTAAGCAGCACTGAAGATTCTACTTTTCCGCTATTACAAGAAAAAACTCATTCTGAATCTAAGAAATTTCCTGCAAACATCGACGCAGAAAAAATTGGTTTAGAAACCGACCCCGAGTTAATTGCAGAAATAGAGCGAGATATGCAATTTTCCGAGGCCCCAGAAGGGGATGTTGCGTATATGTCACCGGAAGCTGAAACGCAGCAACTGTTAGACGAAGCTTTTCCTGGCGTTGCTCCCGATCCAAATATGACTATGCCCGGAAATATCTCGTTAGACGACACTAACATGTATGAAGATATTGGTGAACCGTTAGAAAAAAATACGAAAATGGATGATTTACCACGTCACTAATTGATATGGTACAGGGTTACGAAGTAAAGACGGTTTGTACAGTGTTATTAAACAGATATTTTCAACGTGTTGAGCGGCAAGTGTTCGGTAAGGTAAAAGCGGTATGAAGTTAGTTGTTATTGGTAATTGCCAAGCTAGACCTCTAGCCGATTACATTGAAAAGCTTGTTCCTACAATACAGGTAACAGCTACCCCAATAGTACATCTTCTGAAAGATAGTGACGAAGTAACGTATCGAGACGCTTTAAATGAAGCCGATGTTATTGTTACGCAATTGATATCAGACAACTATCCTTGCAAGTTTATTCGCACTAGCGAAATAAAGCGGTCGTATGGTAACAAAACCCATACTATCGTTAATCTCTATTTTAGCGGGTTTACTCCAGACTTAATGTATATTCGACACCCAGAGGTCACGACTTTAAGAGGTCCACTAGGCGAGTATCACAATAAAACTATTCTTGACGGATGGTTACTAGGCATAAGTAAACAACAAGTGGTTGGGTGGCTTTCAGATGCCTTCTATAACAAGCAAGAGTACGGCAAAGAAGATGCAAAGTCGCTTGGTGAATTAAAATCAAGAGAAGCGTTAGTCGACATCAAAATTGCAGACTTCATTGAAGCAACCCGCGGTGAGTCTAGGACATTCTTTACCTTTAATCACCCCTCCTCAGTGTTATTGATTGAATACGCTAAGCGTATTTGTCATCACATTTCCGGTACCAAGGGGAATGACAATAACATTGACCCTAGTATCGAGCCGTTAAACCAGTTAATACCATTAGTGCCACCAGGTATTAATTGTGTTGAAACGGGTAGAAGTGAGTCTAAAGGCTCTCGGGTACTCAGCGTTAATGGAGCCGATATTGAGTTGGGTGAAACAGCTACATTTACCAATGAAGAGTTGGTTTCTCAGTTCTATGACATTTATGAACAAAATGCCGCATTTTTAAGAGCGAAGTATGAAGCCTAATACTATTGTTCAGTTCTGGAATACCCCAAATTTACCAGAAGATATTTCAAAGTTAGTAGCCACATGGAAAGCGCAAAACCCTTCCATGGAGCACAAGCTTTTTAGCTATGACAGTGCGCTTCAATTTATAGCAGAGCACTACGGCTCTGAAATTAAAAACCTGTTTGAAAGCGCGGCACTGCCTGCAATGCAGTCAGATATTTTCCGCGTTGCTTATTGCTTAAAAATGGGCGGCTTTTATATAGATTGTGGAACTCGATGCAATGCGCCTATCCAACCCTTGCTTTCAGATGATTTACTGTTTTTGGTAAGAAAGTGGCACGGTGGTATTTGGAACGGTGCAATAGGCTGTAATGCGGAGCACCCTGCTCTGGAATGGATATGGAATCGCATTATTCAAAATTTGAAAGCGCGAAGCAGTAATGATGTATGGAAGTTAACAGGGCCACTATCGTTTAATCAAATGGTAGAAAGCAAAGAATTCGATGGCATTGTAAACGTTGTAGAGCAGCCCTCAACTAAGCCATTTTTTGATATTGTTAACGAACTTGAGCACAAAAAAAAGCACTGGTCGAAAGTGCAAGAAAAACAAAGTGTGTTTAAAAACAGCTCGGTATTAAACACTGACGGTAGTGGAAATAAGCAACCAACGACATTTGATGCTAATAGCGCCATATCTGAAAACAATGTGCTTTCAACACAGGTGGATACCAGCCCTATAATACCAAGCGGCAAAGGGCAAAAAGAACTAGAGTGCGAAGTAGAGATTGCAGGTGGCTTTGAACGGGATGACGTAAGCCGATTGATTGTAAACGTCCGCAATGTCGTTTTATCAACAGGTGTTGTGGCGAGTTTCCCGCTAATTATTAATAAGCGAGGGAACAGGGCTGAAGTTGAGTTTTACGAACCTAAGCCAAACCGACATTTCCCGCTATCTCAGTTTATTGCCAGTGGTAATAATGGCGTTACCGACTATATGCTGATTATGCCTGAGCAAATGGGAAGTAACACCTTCTATAAGCTTTCATCTAACGACCAAGCAGACTTAATAACAATACTAACGCAGCTACACATCGTACTTTCAAAGCAGCAGTATTCTTTGAAAGATAATGCAAGTGTTGGAAGTGTTAGTAATTGGTGTATTTCAATTGAAAGGCTTATCCTAACTTTTACTGAAGAAAAAACGAAAGATACTGAGATTAGCGCAGCAAAACAAGATAGCAGTATTGTTGTTAAAAACTTGGCGCTACCTGAAAATAAAGAGCAAGAAGAAAATGTACTCTTGCTGTGCGGTAATGCAGTGATGGATAGCAAGTTACAGCCCCAGCCTTTCACCATTAAACTTCATGCAGACAATAAAGTGAGTGCAGTAACATCAGTTGAGCTTGATAACGCTGAATTACTTCCCAATAAAACACAGCTTTTAAATGCAGTAGCCAGTTCACTTCATAAAACAAATCGCAATGGTAAAGTGTTGGCGTATTCACTGGAACGTTGGTATTACGCGGTACAAAAATTCAGTAAGGAAGATTAAGTGGGTCAAAAATTAACTATTGCACCTAACGAATTTTTATTTTCGTACGCGGGTTTAAAAACTGAAAACGTAAAGCAAGGTGCGCTGGCATTAAACTTAGATTGGGCCGAAGAATCTACTGAGTCTGCTGACTATGGCGCTGTTATAAAAAAAGTTGTGAGTGCAACAGCGCCGCACTCAAGTATTGTAATGTGCCAACAAGGCGATGAAGCTGCACAAAGCGTTAATGCGCTGCTAATGTCGCCGCAAGATTTTATTGTTACCTCATTTGAAAACGCGTTGCCCGAAAAAGCGGATGTGAAAGAAGTGTTAAAACGCTGGTGCAATTATTTTAAAGCACTGCAACAGCATCAGTATTTGTTAGGCGAGCACTTCACTATTCAATTGTTACCTACTTCAAGTTTATCGAATGAGCAACAAGCATTGAGTAATGCTGTTCGCTGTGCATTGCAAAGTGAAGATGAAACGAATGAGTTACTGCGTCAATTTGAAGGTTTTTGTGCCAGCGATAAATCACAAAGCTGGGTAGATGCTGTATGTTACGGGTTGAGTCAGTATAAAAGTATTGAAAGCACGAAAACTGAATGTGTAAAAGCCAATGAAGCACTAAAAACGACTAACAGTGAAAAAGAAACTGCTCAAAAAGAGCTGACTCAGAAAACAGAGAAAGTAGCCCAGTTAGTACAGCAAGTTGAAACATTGCAAAACGAACTAGAGTCAGCTGCGAACGAAGTTACAAACACTAAAAATGCTCTTTCTGATGTAGAAGCCAAATGTAAAAACGTTTCGAGTGAACTTGCCACCAAAAAAGAAGAGAACGCCGCAATAGCTTCAGAAAATAGCGAACTCAAAAGTGAGAGCGAGTTACTACTACTGCAAACTCAGCAGTTGCAGGAAGAATTAGAAAGCGTGGTTGCTGAGGCTAATAATAGCAAGGCTCTAGTTGCAGACTTAGACAATAAATACAAAGAAGCAACTAACAAGCTAACTCATGCAAGTGAAGAAAAACAACAGTTAGCAAAACAAAAAGCAGAACAAGAGAGCGAGAATGAATTGCTATCGCTTCAAATTCAGCAGCTTCAGGAAGAACTAGAAAGTGTGTTCGCTGAAGCTAATAGTAACAAAGCTGCGGTTGCAGACTTAGACGAAAAATACAAAGACGCGACCAACAAACTAACTCAAGTGAGCGCAGAGAAACAAAAGTTAGCAAACGAAAAAGCTGAGCAAGCGAAAGAAAATGAATTGCTATCGCTTCAAATTCAGCAACTACAAGAAGAGTTAGAGGCAACCTTCTTGGCGCTATCAAATCTGAAAGCAGACTTTAAACGCATCGAACAAGATAATAAACAGTTGCAACAAAAAGCAAAGGCAGAAGAAGTTGCTTCAGCGCAGGATCAGATTGTAGCTAAGAAAACCACCGAGCTTGAAGAAGAAAAAGCGTTATTAACTCTTCAAATAAGCCAGTTACAAGAAAAGCTTGAAAGTACTTTTGCAAAGTCTGAAGAGAGTAAAAAATCAACAGATGCCTTGGTTCAGAATTTAAAGGCAAAACTTGCGCAAGTAGAGACATATTCGCCTGAACTACAAAGAGAGTTAGAGAACGCTATGAGTGAACAGCAATTAATGCAAATACAAGTTCAGAAGCTACAAGAAGAACTAGAGTTTTACTTTACGGAATACCAAAAATTAAAAGTGGAGTCGCCTGACAATAAAGCCTTAGCCGAATTCAAGAGCAAGATAGAAGAGCGATTCCCATATTTAGTATTAAGCGAAGGTGTAACCTTGACCGGTGGCGCAAACCAAAAAGACCTGCAGCGCATAACTGCTCGTTTTACCCAGGTGGAGCATGGCGATAAGCACTGGAACGCCTTTTCAATAATAGTAAACGATAGAAAAGGTGTGCTAGACATAGAGTTACACGCACCAGATAAAAAGCGCGTTTACCCGTTATCAAAATTCGTGAAAACGGGAAGCAATAAAGTGTGCGACTTCTCACTACTTAGCCCATTTACCGATGTAGGTAAAAAAGCATTGGCAGAATTACCCGCTTTAGACCATGCGTTGTTGATAGGTATTATTGAAGAACTGCAAACCAAACTTAAGCAGAACGATGTACAGCGTACTGATGCTACAGCCAGCTTAGACATTGCCCCATGGCCAGAAAAGCTAGTAAAACTAGCGACGGCACTAAAGCAGCTAGCACCTAAACAAGCACAGAAGCCACTTAATTTTAAAAAGCTTAGCCTAAAGCAAAACATGGTAGGTGCTACAAACGAGCATTTGCTTATTTGTATTGAAAACTTACAAGCAAACGGCATTAGTTACCCCACTTTCGACATTAAGGTTGGCGCTAAGCAAATCAAAGACAAGGCATTCACCGACTATGGAAGCCTAGAGTTCAGAGAGCTTGCCAATAATCAAGCCCCACTTGCTACCTGGCCGCCGGCAACAGAAGACAAGTGGGGGCTAAAACTTGTTTTGGATTTGCCTGCACAGCTAAATGAACAGCAGCAAAACGCAATCGACAGCTTAAAAGAAGGAGATAAACTATTTATAAAAGAACTGCTAACCAAGCTAGCTGATAGGCTTCATACGCTGGACCGTAAAAAGCTTAAAGTTAATCAGCCGCTTGAAAACTGGCAGAAGCTGATAACAGGTATGATTGCAAAGTTCTAAAAGAACGTAAGGAAGGGCCATGAGTGGTTTAATACAAATAGTGAAAGGGCTGTCGATGCAACCTAAGTGCGTGTTAGTTCTTGGTGCACGTACTGAAGCTATGCTTAATTGGTTGTTTTCTTTAACAGCAACACAAGTTGTTTTGGTAGAGCCAGAACCAGCAATGTTTGAAAAAGCCACACTACTGCATAACGCTAAAGGCTCGCCCGAGAGCGTGGTAATAAAGCACGGCGTACCAGCGTTTGATGCTAAGCAAGAAAGCATGCGCTATTTTGTTTCAAATGTGCCGGGCTATTCTTCTGTACTCCCCCCTAATGTGATTAAAAGTATTCGACCTGCACTGGAATTTACCGAACAAGATGCCGCAGTTATTGAGCTAACGCTTTTGTTGCAGCAGTTTGACATTTCAGAGAACCGCCCCTGCTTGCTTATTTCGCAGCTAAATGGGGCAGAGCAGCAATGCTTGAGTAGCCAATTATTGAATGCCTTTACCCATGTAGTAATTCAAAGTTCATTAAAGCCTATTTTTGGTGAAAGTAAGCCAGTAGAAAATCTCAAAAAAGAGCTTGCGGTATGCGGACGAGATTACCTTGAATTAGCAGAATCTATGCCGCCATTCTCCAATTTTGTTGCAACTAAAAAAGTAAATGCCGAACAAGCGTTGAACTATTTTAGCCAGAGGCTGCAACATAAAGAAATTAAAAGTTCGTTGGAAGGTCAGTTAGGTGCTTTTAAGAATAAAACTGATCAAGTTACCGAAGAGTTGAGGCAGGCCAAGCAACATTTTCAAGCGGCAAGTCAAAGAAGCGATGAAGAGCAAAAAAGGCTTGCTGAAGAATTACAACAGGTTAAGCATCAGTTACAAACGATAAAACAGCAGGCTGAAGAAAAACAAAAGCAGTTGGACGAAGAGTTGAAGCTAGCCAAGCAACAACTTCAAGCTTCAAGTCAACAAAAAGAAGAAGGACAAAAGCAGCTTACTGAAGAGTTGCAGCATGCCCAACAAAAGTTGCAATCCATCAACCATAAAATTGCAGCGGGTGATGATAAAATTAACGCTTTAAATGATGAGTTAGCGAGTGTGAGGAAGCTTTCAGATATGCACCTCAAAGCAAGTGAAACTTCGAATCGACTTAATTTAAGTTTGCAGGCAGATTTAAATAATTTGAGAGCTCAGTACTTGGAAAAGTTAAATGAGGCAGAGAGTCTTACTAATCTTGTAAATGAGCTTTATGTAAAATTGAAGCATGCTGCAAATTATTACCACTCGCTACAAGATGGGGCGTCTACTACAGAGTTAACAGGTAATACACGTGGGTAAGAAGCGGGAAGAAGTCAGGAAACTTTCAGACAAACTTGAAGAAGCAACAAGTTTGATAGAGAGTGATATGAAAACCCTACCAACTGTACAAACCGATACAGTGAATAGTATGGAGGATGCTACGAGTTTATTGGAGCGTTGTGAGCGCATAGTAAAGATAAGTGAAACTCAAAAGCCAGTGATACGTATCGTTCACCACCTCTTCAAGCCGGGAAATACAGGGCTTGCTGCGCTTTTATCATCAATGCCAAATACATATGTCTTTAGTGACCTACACCCTCATGATATGCAGTGCAAAAGCAACCCCTTGTCACACCTTGCTGAAGCTTTGAAACAGTCGAGTATCCCTGGGGCTTCAAAGATTGGCGAAGATTTGTTTGTAGATCTAGTTGTAAAAATATCTGACCACCTTAATAACTTAGGTAGTAATTTGATTTTATTTGACAACTTGCTAACTAATTTGTGCCGAAACGAGGAAGAAAACTCGAGACCTATAGTTGACATTTTAGATAATGAATTTCAAGTGAAGTCATTGCTAGTTATAAATGAACCTATAGAAACATTTGAGTGGCTTCATAGCTTAAAATTGGGCTATGACTTTGATTTTTCTTTTCAAGAATATTGTTCAAGGCTACTGAAAATAAAAAATAAATTTTCGGCAAAAACGACTGTCAAATATAGTGAGGTTAGATGTTTATCAGCAAATGGTGTAAACGATATTTGTAATAAGTTAGATATCCCTTTTGGCGATAATTACGAGGTTTTTTGTGAGCCTTTTAATGATTATTTTACATCACATAAAAATCAGCGGACTTTATCTAATGATGAAATAGCTAGAACGGAAAGTTACTTTGAGTTTAAAAAGGTTACTAAGCCAATAAATAAAAAGTTAATATTAATTTCGACAATGCCTAGAAGTGGTAGTACGTGGTTGTTTAACTGTGTGCGAGAAATCTACAAATTAAAAAATATAGAGTTTTACAGTGAATGGGTTGAAGAGTACAAGCCGGCAAATCCAGCGCCAGTGCACATAGTGAAAGTTCACGAACCTGAGTTTCAACTAACCAGCGAAGCAGACCTTATAATTTCGACGCGTAGAGATATAAGAGATATTTGCACTTCGTTAATTAGGATGGGGTGGCTCAAAAACGATGAACTATCGGTGGTTGAACAAGCTAAAAAGCTTGCTAATATAGTACATCCCTTCTGGTACAGTCGCTCTAACTTGGAGGTTGAATATTCAAACATATTGGACAATACGCATGCTTTGGTCAATGAAATTGCATTAAAGTTAGACTTTACTATCTCGAGTGAGGAGTGCGAAAAAGTTGTTCAATACCTAAATTCTCTGAGTTCGCCCCAAGAATATGATAAAGAAACTCAGCTTCATCCAGCGCATAGGAATACTGTCAAAACGGACTACCACGCGGTTTTATCTGGCTCAACATTGAGTAAAATAGATGAATCTATTGGGGGGTGGCTAAAGAAATTCAATTATAACTAAAAAAGATTAGTCTAATTTCGTGTTAACTTTCCGTTGGGTTATATAAACTAATTAAAAAATTAAAGGGGTTACAACAGTTTGGAGCACGTTGTTTTAACAAGTATCAATCCATTTGCAAAGCTAGAATATCAGAAACGCTGTTTTGAACAATGGAAAGCTACTGGACATACAATTCGTACATTCAATTCAGCTAAAGAAAAGGATTTATTGCTTAAAAGTGGCTTTGCAAGTGATGATATTGTCGAAATTGCAATTAGTGAAACAGGAAAGGATTTGTTTGGTAAAGCTGTTCCTCGAATAATGCCTTTGCTTGAAAAAGCAAAGACGATGAATTGCGACCATTATTTAATCACTAATTCTGATATATTTCCAGCGACTCGAAAGCCAGTGTTCAATGTACTATCAAGTCAAAGTGACGCCATAGCTTTAACAAGAAATGAATGTTTCAACGTCGCGTGTACTAACTTTTTATCTGACTCTCCATATAGAGGAGGTTTAGACACTTTCTATTTTAATAGGGTTGGACTCACTTCACTGTTGAAAGAACTGAAGAATTACAAAGTTTCAGAACGAATGGCATTTGGTATTCCAGGTTGGGACTATTTTATAGGCTACTTTATATGGAAGGCCGGTGGGACTATTATGGATAGTCATATTTTTCTGCACCAATCACATCCAACCACGTATTCTGCACTAACCGAGTTTTCATATTTCTCAGGTGTAATGAGTGAATCACAGCATTTTTCTGGTGACACTAACCAAGTAGCTTACCAATTTGCGCATCTTATAACTGAAGAATGCGAAAAAAATGAACGTGCAAGTAAGGTGCTGAAGCATATTTTTTATGCTAAGCCGAATTTAAGGTTTGAGCCAGAAGGTGATATTGGTATGTTGTCTAGTATCAAAGCTACCGCACAAAACCTTCTCTCAGAAGTAGGAGTACGGAAGAAATTTGATACAAGCCTTTTAGCCTTCTTAGATTCACAAAAAGATACAATGAATTGGGTAGCGGCGAAGTCATTTCGCGACTTTGAACTAGAGAATTTGTCTTTAATTTCGAAAAGCTTTGTAACGCTCTACGTGTTGCTTTTACTTCATTCAAAAGAGCAACCATTCCGCTTTTCTCATAACTATCCTAAAGGCAGCCTGCATGGCACGGCTCTTCGTCAAATTATAGAAAATACTTCAGGTAACGAGAGGCTGGGTTATCTGATTGACTTGTTTTGCTCTGAATTAATAGAACACAGAATATATAACGCTGAACTTCTTAAATATTTTATTTGGGAGGCTAAGTCGGCGCAACAGATTAAGTTAGTTATGGCAGTTTTATCGCTGCTGAAGAATGGATAATGCGGGTTTATATGAAAAGTTTATTAAAAGAAAATTCTAAGTTGCCTTGGGAAAAGAATTTTGTGCTTGAGGTTGCAGAAGAGGAACTCCCTTCAGTTTCAATAGTAATACCAATCTATAACGCAGGTTCATTTTTAGAAAAAACTTTACGTAGTTTAATGTGCAACGACCTTACGAATGTTGAGCTGATACTAATGGATGGTGGAAGCTCAGATGATACGATGGATATTGTTGAACATTACAAAGATATATTTTCACACGTCCAAAGTAGAAAGGATAAAGGGCAATCAGACGCTATAAATAAAGGCTATGAAATTGCAACTGGCGATATTCTATATTGGCTGAACGGTGATGATATAATACTCCCTAATACGCTAAATACTGTCAGAAGATACTTTAAGCACAACGATTGTGATGTGTTGGTAGGCAATGCTTTTATGACAGAAATAGATTTTAAACCTATTAATCACTTCATATTTTCAGAAGAAAAACTCCAGTTTAGTTATTTGCTAGATTATGCAAAGAATCACCTGATTCAACCGAGTGTTTTTTTCACACGAAAAGCGTGGGATACAGCAGGTCCTTTGGATATTAATGATCATTACGCTATGGATGCAGACCTTTTTATCGGGATGGCAAAAAACTTTAAATTACACCACATAAATTTAGACATTGCCTACAGCGTTTATCACGAAGAATGTAAAACGAGAGGTGCTAGAGCAGAGTCGATAACTTCTTTAGCATTGGTACAAGCCAAACATGGTGGGTTAGCAGAAGCTAAGGCAACGCTGAACATTCTTGTCGATTTGTATAGGCAACAAGAAAAAGAATTAAATGAAGTTCCAGATGGTGTGAAAACAAAAGCCTTGGCTGCAAAGTTGGCGTCTTTAGAGAACCATGTTGCTCAGCAGAGGGAGTTGTGTTTACAAGCAGATTTGAAGGCGCATCCATGAGAATAGCTGTATTGTCAAGTGCGTCAGCAGGTGGCGCTGGTATTGCTGCATATAGAATTTATCAAGCATTACAAAGCTCTAATCACGAAGCAGACTTTATTGATTTGAATGTATTGGGTGGCGCAGTTTGCCAGGAAGTTTCTCCGTCAGTTAGTGCATCGAATAAAAAAATAACAAATACTCACTTCACAGTAGATCACGCAAGTGATACTCGTGGTTGGCTTATAGACATGTTGAGAGAGTATGACGTTATTAATATTCAGTGGGCAAGTTATTTGGTTTCGCTAGGCGAAATTCTAGAGCTAGCAAAGCTGAATAAAAAAATAGTATTCACCATGCATGATTTTTACTATATAACGGGGGGGTGTCATTACCCCGCTGGTTGTAATGGTTTTCAACTTAACTGCGCAGGATGCCCACAGGCTTCAGAGAAGATTATTTCTCAAAGGGGAGTTATTAACGCTCATAAACTGAAAAGGGAAATCTTCTCGTTTCCAAATGTTATTCTCACAGCACCTAGCAACTTTATTATTACTAACGCTATAAAATCGGGTATTGTTCCTCCAGAAAGAGCTAGAGTAATAAGAAATGTCTACTCACCTATTACTGAGTTTAAACCACAATTAAAGTCTAGCGAAAAGTCTATACTACTTATTGCTGACTCTTTTGATGAACAGCGAAAAGGTCTAGCCCTCGCAGTAGATTCACTGAAACTGGCTGCTACTACTACACTAAATCAGGCGAATATCACGCTACATTTGGTTGGTGGATTAGATAGTGAGGTGTTAAAGCGTCTACATGGCACGGGTATAAATGTTGTCACCTACGGGCACATAAAAGAGCACTCAAAGCTAGTGGATATATTCCAAAAATGTCATTTTATATTGAGTTGTTCTTATGAAGATAACTGGCCAAATATTCTTGTAGAATCAGGCTGCTATGGTTGTATACCGATTGTAGGGCGGTGGCATGGATGTGAAGAGTTTGTGTTACAGTACAACGTTGGTTATATCAGTAGTGATTATACTCCAGAAGCTTTTAGTGAAGTTCTTAGCAACGCATTTAAGAATCCAATATCGCCTGAAAAGGTTCAGGAGTGCGTTGTCAATATCCGTAGGTTATGTTGTGAGAACGAGGTGATAAAAAATTACGAAAGTGTTTTCTTAAGCAGTTCTATAATTGTTAATCCACAACCTTCTCCCCTCTCTAAAACAAAGATAGTCGATATTAACCAAAAATTTACATCGATTAATAGCCCTTTTGGACCTAGATGGATGTTAAAATCAGAAGTTACATTAAAAGAACTGTACTCGAGAGAGCGTAATAGTGAGCATTGCTATGGTATTTTGGACCTACGACTCTAAACCTTAACAGATAGTATCAATTGTTTAGTTGATTAAATCCCCGAAGTTATTTTATGCATGGACTAAAATGAAGTTATAGGAGCAGGGTATATAAACTATTGGGCTTTTTATTTAATTAGAAAGTAGACAAAAAATACTAATTAAAGTAGTAACTCTTAGTTGGAGTGATAATGAACTTCATACATATCGGTGTAGAAAAAACTGGTACAACACAACTTCAAAGTTTTTTTTTAGCGAACAAAAAGACATTAGAAAAGGATTTTGGAATCAACTTTAGACATTCGGCCTGTGGCGCTGGGCATTCGTCAGATATTATAAACTTGGTTTCAGAAATGCAGTTTGGAGATTTGACATCGCCAAAGACTATAGACATTGAAGAATTAAAAAATCAACATTTGCTTATCTCTTCGGAACACTTCAGTAGTAGGTTAGTTGATTTCAAAAGTATCGAGCAGTTACGATGTCTTTTAAACTTAGAAGTCGACAATACTATTGTAGCTTATTTGAAACCACAGGAAGAGCTATTAGTTGGCATGTACGCTGAGGCAATGAAAGCTGGTAGAGATGTCTCGAGCCTACCAGCCCCAAATTCTATTTTAGAAAAAGTGAGATATGGAAGAGCCTATTTTGATTATTGGTTCATGCTCAAACTCTGGAAAGAGGCCTTTGCCGAGAACACTAAGTTTATAATTGTTCCTTATGAACGAGAAAAGCTGGAGGGCAAAGACATTTGCCGTGACTTCAGTGTGAATGTGCTCAAGGGCTACGGAAATATTGATAAATTAGTTGTTCCAAACAATGATTTAAACAAAACATTTTCACCAGAGATGTTGCTAAGTCTTAGGAGATTTGAAGAGCAGTTTGTTAACGTTCCAAGATATAAAATACACCAATTGCTATTGAAATTCGATAGCTTTGGAAAGGGAGTTTTTTTATCTCAAGAGGAGCTTGAGACTTTTAGAGAACATTTTATTGATTCGAACGCAAAAGTAGCTGAGTTAATTGGCGTAGAAGAATTATTCAGTGATGTTAAGAACTTTAGAGTAGTAAGAAGAGATTACACTATGGATAACAGTGAATTTAATCAAATTAAAGAACAAGTATCGAATGAGTTAGACCCATGAAAAATAATACAATCAGTGATTTTGAATTAAGAAGTTAAAACTTCTTCAATTAGGCTATATTTTTAATCATATCTAAAAGAAAATTATATGAAAAAAGCACTTATTACCGGTGTAACCGGCCAGGACGGCTCTTATTTAGCCGAGTTTTTATTAGAAAAAGGATATGAAGTACACGGTATTAAGCGTCGTGCTTCATTGTTTAATACGGAACGTGTTGACCATATTTATGAAGATCCGCATGTGGAAAACGCTAACTTTATTTTGCACTATGGTGATTTGACTGACTCTTCAAATCTTATTCGTATTATGCAAGAAGTGCAGCCAGACGAGGTTTATAACCTAGGTGCCCAGTCGCATGTTGCGGTATCTTTTGAAGCACCTGAGTACACTGCAGATGTAGATGCTATGGGTACTCTACGCTTGCTAGAAGCTATTCGCTTTTTAGGGCTTGAAAAGAAAACTAAGTTCTACCAAGCGTCTACGTCAGAACTTTACGGTGAAGTGCAAGAAATTCCGCAAAAAGAAACTACGCCGTTTCACCCTCGCTCGCCATATGCAGTAGCAAAAATGTATGCATACTGGATTGCGGTAAATTACCGCGAGTCTTACGGTATTTATGCGTGTAATGGTATTTTGTTTAACCATGAATCACCACGCCGCGGTGAAACCTTTGTTACTCGTAAAATTACCCGTGGTATTGCTAATATCGCCCAAGGTTTAGAGTCTAAACTTTACCTAGGCAACATGGATGCGCTACGTGACTGGGGTCATGCAAAAGACTATGTACGTATGCAGTGGATGATGTTACAGCAAGACACGCCTGAAGATTTCGTTATTGCTACCGGCAAGCAAATCTCAGTACGTGAATTTGTACGTATGTCAGCAAAAGACGCGGGCATTACGGTTGAATTTAGTGGCGAAGGCGTGAAAGAAGTAGCAACGGTAACAGCGGTAAACAATGAAACTGCGCCAGGCGTTAAAGTGGGCGATGTTATTGTTGAAGTTGACCCGCGTTATTTCCGCCCTGCAGAAGTAGAAACACTACTAGGCGACCCCACAAAAGCAAAAGAAAAGCTAGGTTGGGTACCAGAAATTACCGTTGAGGAAATGTGCGCAGAAATGGTTGCACACGACCTTGGTAAAGCTAAACAGCATGCATTATTGAAGCAGCATGGTTATTCCGTTTCGGTAGCGAAAGAATAAAATAAAAAAGGTAACGCGCCTCTTTTTAGAGGCGTGTTCCCTAAAAAGTTTTTAACTTACCTCAATAGCATCTAACTTAAAGTCAGAAATTATAAAAATATCGTCACTAGCGACTATTTTTAAATCAGCTTTTTCAGGCCATTTAACATCATCTCTTCGGCATTCTTCGTAGTTGGGTTCGTCATGACTGATCTGGATTTTATAATCTACATGGCCAGCATCTACCGCATGCGTGGGCACCAATGTCATGTAGGAGTTCCTTTCATAGTGGCAATACGGATCCCAAATTGATTGTGAAAGCGCTAATTTCTTATCTGAAATTTCTTGAGAGATAGAGATGTTCAAAATCGGCGAGAACGGTCCAATTCGACCTTTTTGAACCAAACGCAACTTGCCCCCACACTGTGAGCTGATGGTAATCGTTTTGGGTAAAGTTTCACTGTTCTTTACTCGTTCTATAAATACGTTTTCTTTAACTCTTGTTTTGGTGGGATGAGGGGGCGAATAGCTTTTTAATATTTTTAAAAGCTGTTCTTTAATCATATTGCCGACAGGTTTTACACCTTCTGTAGTGGTGTGAACACCTGCAAACCAACCTTCAATATCTATTTTTGAAATATCAATTTCTATAGTATCAATATTTAAAGCATTATTTATAGCCACAATCTTTTTATAGTTATTATCTCTTACTATTGAACGGTTACCATGAGGCATAAGAAGAGTAATGACTTTGATTCCACGAGAAATAAATGAACTATAAAAAAAGTGAATCTCGTCTTCGGTTGCAGCCACACCTCTTGTCGCATCTTCAACGAGTGGTTCAATAACAAGAACGTCGGGACAATATTTTATAACCTCATCTACTTTAAGCAAACCTGCATCGGAGAGCCTATTTCCAGGGTACGAAAAATTAAAGGACGTAAAATCTTTGAATATCCTGTCTAGTTCTTGATTCAAATACTCACGATAACCGGTTAGCTCTTTTGTAGAGTGGTTGAAACCTTGTGCTGTCACTGAGGCACCTATAAACCCAATCTTCATAATTCCCTTCTTACGGCTTAATTTTTATAACCCCATATTCTACACATCATTTGCCGTTGAACGTATGGTTGAGATATTTTTTTTATAGTTACCAAAATAATTCTTTTATTCATCGCGTGCTTAGATCCTTCCCAGCATAATATTTTGCTCCCTTCCATGAAACATAAAGGCTTAGAATAAGCATGGCAAAGTTAATCCAAAAGTTTAAAGCTAATTCATACTTTGGGAATTCAATAGGTACGCAATGTATATCTGCATCTTTCAATTTTTTATAAACTTCTTCTTGAACAGTGGACCTATTTACCACTTTCTTCAAATGATTCAGGTATAGATATGCCCCGCAAAACTCATTAAGACCTGAGTTCTCTAAGGTATAATTATTACCACCTTCAGGGTATTTGCTGAACAAAGTTTCTGTAACTGAAACCTCTTTTGTTTCTATTCCCCAGTTGTTCAATAGTAATTTCCCTTGCTCATCTAACTGCTCGAAGCGAGCGATCTCCGCATCTTTGTCGAAATACATAAGATTGTTAAGCATGTGAGATACGATTATGATTTGTGCCAGAATCGGCACCATAAAAAAGACAATACTTCTCCCTCTTCTAGCAGAACTCGTTTGTCTTATTAAAGTTCTAGAAGTATCGTTTTCAGGTTTGTTAGCAAATGAAGATAGCGGCCCCATTATTGACAAGAGATGAGGACCATCTTTATCTAGATTATTTTCACTTGCTAACATCTTGATTTGGTATTGCCGCATTGCTACCAAAGAACCAAATGACCATAATTGCCCAAAAGCGATAAAAGTAGGACCAAGCGCTATAATATAGCCCGCATTGATGCTAGCAGATGCCCCCCCGGCGAGAGGAATGTTAACTTGCAGAGTCGGCGCCGTCACCCACATTGCCGCTAGTAAGGCGAGCACGCTAAGTACACTTCCCCAAGCTTGAAATTTATCTCTATGCGCAATTATACGTTCTATAGCATTGTCCATTTCGAGATTCCTTCCCTAAATAAAGTTTTGGCAATTTTCCCAATGATGATTTTTTCCTTCTTCCTTTTTAGCATCCTGGGCAAGGTTGTACTTGTCACCACGGATATCTACTTTCCTTACATTTAGCATGCATGTGTGAGCATCCAGAACTCCGGTTGCTTTTAAATCAACCGTGTACTTTATTCCTACCCCCCCTCCAATTGGTTGTCCAAATACCTTAGGTGGGTTTTTGTGCTCGTGGTACTTGGCGTACGCTTTAACAACAACTTTATGGTAGCGTTTATCAATAGCATTTATGCTTACTGATGTGATTTTGGAGTGCCCTCGGTTTCCGCATTTTCCTGAGCAAGCCTGTGCAATCTTTTCGTCAAAAGTAGTTTGCTCAATGACCTGCCTAGTAATATTTTTCGAAAAACTAGAAAATGAAACGCTGACTAATGCAAGCGCCAAAAAGCAATGTGTATAGTAAATATTAAATTTCATAGGGATACTCCTTCATTCTAATAAAAGTTATAAACTTACTTGAGTGGGCTAAACCACGATAACTCTTCGCTCATCGCTGGCATTAGTAAGTGTTATCGTAGTTAAGAACAGTTCTTCGTCTCCTCCCGCGCTTTCCTGAAGCAATAAAAGGAAGCTCAATAGTCGTAAGTTAACGCTCGATTTTGCCCATCCGAATTTTGAGTACAAGTCATCAATAGCATTTTTCACTATGCTGTCTACTTCTACCCAATCATCTAGCTCGCGTTGAAATTTTTTGTTCAACCCTTTCAATGTGGCGTTTAGTTTTTCTAAATCTGCTTTTTGCTGTGTCGTTACGCTGAATTTATCTACGGCGGCTTCTATCGCATTTAGAGTGGTAGGTAAGTGTCTAAGCGCCCCTGCCATCTGCGCGTATTTTTCAAGTTTCGAATTAATTCTTCGCCAAAAAGTTTTCTCTTCGTCATACATTAATTTCGACTTACGCTTCATCAATTTTTTGAAGCGATCTTCATTTTTTAGGTCATTTTTTATTGTGTTTAAATTTATATTGGTACTGTTTGGTGAGCCAAGTAAAAGCGAGAAAAGTTTATTGTAGTCAGCGTATTTGGAGTCATGTTCTTCATAAGTTTCCACAATGTCTTCCATGGCTTCTTGGTAAAGATCATCTCTTTTCGTTAGATAAAGTAAGTAAGCTATAGCATTGTTGAACAGGCTATAGCCATTTAAGCCCAGTAGCCTTTGGTAGGTTTGTTTACTCGCGCGCAAATTAATATTTATTTCGCTTGTAGTGAATTGAGTAGGGGTTTGCTTAATTATCTTGTTGAATTCTGCAATCGCTGTATTTTTTCGGTATGCAGGGATAAGCGTGGGTACTGATACATCATTTGGCAGGTTGTTAAAGCGTGGCTCGTTGCTGAAATCTAATGAATGTAGAAATTCAGAAATTTCGTTTACAGAGTGAAGCTTTGAATCTTTGTTTGTGTAATTAAAACCCACGCTGCCCACAAAGTCGGGGTTTTGTGATGCTTGCGCAATACCATAGGTAAGATTAAGTACGGCCTCTCGCGTTTCGCCAAGCCCACTAGCAGTAGCGGTAACTTTGTATTCTTGTCTAACGTATAAATTACCGCTGGCATCAACTTTGACGTTAAGTTGTGATAACACATCCTTCACAGAGGTGGTGTTCTTACCAATAATACTTAAACCTAACGTTGTCGTATTATTTCGCATTGTTTCAATGGCGGTAGACTCGGCTAGTACTTTAACTTTGCCGGTATTTAACAGCGTAGGTAGCATACTCGCTACTTTTTTATCGTCACCAATGGCTAAGCTTCTATAAAATGTTTGAACATCAGGCGAGTCTGATGCCTCAAGCAGTAACTCTAAGCTATGGGATAATGAAGTTGAGCGTTTCCTTAAATCGTCATAGGCCAGCCCCAGCTTAATATTGGCGGATTTCTCTAATGCAGCAGTAATTTTCTCTTTAAATTCACGGTATTTCGAAATGATTTTATTAAAGTTTTTCTCAATATCGTCATCGAATTGCGTAACAGCTTGTTTTACTTCTTTGCCTAATGCTTCTACTGGCTTAAGTACGTCTTTAGCTTCGCTCTCTATCAATTGCTTAAATTTATCGGCTTGCTGACGTAGGTGTTGTTGTAGCGTTTCTAATTCAGTTTGGAGTGCCTGCTCAGCCGCCTCTCTGTAGCTTTCTATCGCAGTGCTATCACTAGCACCAAATATATCTAATAGTTTTGTTACTACTTTGTCGGCCAGTTCTTCTGCATCGTCTTCACTTGAAAGTGGTATGCGGTCAATAACATTCTGAAGTTCGTTGCCGATAAGGCTTTCTACCGCGTCATCAACACTTTCTTGGCCAAGAGCTAAGCTGGCGATAGGCTTGTACCACTTATCTTTATCTACATTGTTATCTAAACTTTCTAGTAACGTAGCGCCAGGAGAACTGTTTTCTTCTAGCCACTGCACTATTTTGTTGCCTTTTGAAAGTAGCATTTCAACGTACTGCCCAGCGAGTTTGTCCAGCCCTTTAATTTGTGCCTGTAACGCTAAGTTTAATGCGTTAGTACGTTCGTCTGCCTCTTCAATCGTTATCTTTAGTAACGGTTTGCCGCTGCTAGCGTGTTTGGTAACAAACATGCTTACATCGCCCGTTATAGTGTGTTGGTGAGACGCGCTTATTTCAGTAGAAAAGTCGATGCCTATTACATTGCCTTTCAAATCGGTTTGAGTAACCAGCGATTTACCTACACCCATTTCTCCTTGAATAGTAAAAGTCGTACCTGTTTTTAATGCACATGCGCGATAACCAAAGCTGAAGCCATTGTTTGGCGTAACAAGTAGTGCGCTTACAGATTTTAGGCTCCATGGCAATACAGGGGCTTTAAACATTGCCCATAGTGCACGATATGTTGGCGTGTTGTTTTCTGCTTGAAAGTAGGTGTCTAGTTTTAGCTCGCCGGCTTTCGCTAAGCTTGCACTAATGTTGATGAAGTTTATTGCGCCAGCCGCCGAAGCGTTTACTTCATAGGCCGCGGAAAACGTTTGATTCACCAGACATACATTATCAGCAACCTCAATTTTAAGAAGTGTTTGGGCTTGTTTTTTGGTAAGTACGTTAATGTTATAGATACCGGTCGCTCCAACCCGAAGACCTATCTGAAAATCTTTAAACTCTGTGTCGTAGGCTTTATCAAAATCTATGTTTCTATTAAAACCATCGGTTTGTGAGCTTATCGGCGCGCTAATTTGTTCCCACTGTTCAAGAAGCTTGAGTGTTTTTTTGTAGATCTGTGATTCAGATATTTCTTGTTGTTTGTCGTCGGGGAATAATGCAACGGCATTCTCAATAATTGTTTTAGCGGCTGTGGGGATATCGTCAATGTTGAGGTCATTATCTAGCTGTTTTAGCTCGTTGATAATGCTATCAAGGTTATCTAGTTTGGCATTCTGCTCATTTGAAACACTGTTTTCAATAGCATTCTTTATATTTTGTAAACTAGTAAATAGTTCGTTTAAAACAGCAGGGGCAAGATACTCTTTGGGTACAGCGCGCTCGAGTGACGGTAGTAGTTTCATGGTTAATTCCCTTTAAGCCAGTGGCAATTGGTAAGTTATGTTTTCATCATTTACTTCTACTTCTACTTCTACTTCTACTGCTACTTCTACTTCTACTTCTATATCGCTTCTTGTATTAAATCTGCTTTCTAGCGGTACCAAGCGGGCATTGTTATGCCTAGCAACTTTTGCTTTTCTATTTCGAATGAATTCTTTAAATACGACTTGCTGGCAAGCATTATCCCTTGGGTTTTGATCCAACTAACATTCTCGTCTTTAAGCCATTGCTTCATGCGCTCTCTAACTCTGTTATAAAGGGCTTGGCGGTTTTCATAATTCACGTCTTTCATTTTCACGTCAGAAAGATCCATCGCTAATAACTGCGTTGTTGCTTCACTTATGCGCGCAGCGCGACTACTTACATTAAGCGGTATATGGTTTCCCAAAGCACTGGCATTATCTTTATGATTTAATATGTGCTCTACAACCTGCATGCCTCTTATACGGCCTAACAGGTAGTCGTGTTCGCGCAGGCGCTTGTCTAAAAAGCCCAAAAATCCCGCTAGATGCTCACTTGCTAAATCTTCGTTAGTGGTTGTGATTGTATACACCTTCATGCTCTCGCGGTTTTCTAAGCCGCCTGACTTTTCCATTATCACAATACCTTTAATCCAGGTGTCTTTTAGTAAGGGGGACAGCTGCTGAAGTTGCGGTGTTGTGCAGAACGCTTTTTCTAAACGCTGGAAATCATTGGTATATGATGAGGGGCCGTAAAGCGCATTTAAAAGTGAGTCATAAGCTGCGCTATGCGTTTGTAGTTGGCCGGGATTATTGCTTAATACTTGTAGTAATTCTTCGGCGCGTTCATCCAGCTGCTTTACTTTTTCGTTTACCGTTTCAACTTGCATCCATTCTTGAAAGCGCCCCTGCCAAAAAATGCTTTTTGCCATTTGCAAAGCGGTATCTTTCATACCAGAGGTGGCATCCACTTTAAAATTTGCGTCGCGCACAGAGTTTTTGGGGTTTGGTGAAATGTAAAAGTAATATCTATTTTCAAAGTCTTCTGGAGTACTATCAATTTTCCTCGTCAGCGTTCTGGCCAGCCCTAAGGGATAGTTGTTGAATGCACCTCCGTCCATGTAGTAAAAGTTTTCATCTTTACTGCCGTTATTGAAAGGAGAGGCGCCTCTTCTTGCGTAATCATGCTGATGGCGAACCCAGTTTCTAGCTAACTTCATTGGTGAAAAAGCAAAGGGAAATGCGCCGCAGCCTCTACAGGCTGTAATAATATCTTCCCATTGTTTTGCTTTGTACTCGTTGGTTAGCTCTTCGGTTACTCGGTCTTGAAAGCGTGTTTGTATAAACTCACCTTGGTCCAACCCCTCTTCAGATGTGGAAAATACGTCAAGCTTGTAATCAACGCCATTTAAATTCGACATGGCTAAACCAAGATGGATTTTCTTTGCTGCCGTATTATGTGGGCCAGGTTCTGGTATTTCGTTGTTCTTATGTCTGTTTGTAATCAAGTCTTCCGCTATTTTGCCTACAAAGTTAGAAGAAAGAAGAGAGGTTTTAGGGAAGTCACCGGTGTGATGAGAAAGTAAGCCCTGAATATCTACTTTCTCGACCCATGCCTTGTATGCTGCATTACTCGTTTTGCCGGTTAACATCACGGGATCGTGCAGTAGCTTATGGGCAACGAGCGCTGCGGTCATCCCGCCAGCCGAAGCGCCGCTAAGTACGTCTATCTCTATGCGATCATTTGAATTTTCTGGAAGGTTTTTATTATGCTCTGAAAGCGCACTTATAATTTCAGAAATTGTGCCTGCTTCATAAGAACCTAAGCTGACGGCACCTGAAATAGCAAATGCTACGCGGTAAGTCATGGTTTAGCTCCGAATTCGAATCCCTTTGAATCACTTAGCAAGCTAGACTTCAGACCCTTTTTTGAAAAGTTGTGTATCGTGTTAGCCGAAAAATATAAAAGCAAATTGATCAAAAATCAAACAATTTTTAAGGCTGAGGATTTACTAAAAAAATAGATTTATTAACTGAGCGAAGAGTCTAAGCCAAAAGCAGAAATTACCACTTTTTATGAAGGCAAGGCGTCGTGCAACGCCTCGTCATGGGATTTCGACCTTTGCTTGTGATGAAATGTTGTTAACGATTTGCTTGTTCGCTCTACTATAGAAAACGTTTTTACTTGGCGATGAACCATCGTTCATCAATTGTTCTAAACGTACCTTTCGAAGTGATAGTGCTACCATTCATCATGTGTACGATGTTTGCACCGGTATCCAAATTTCTCCAGAAGAGGTCATCTTTTCCGTCGCCATTGTAATCTCCAATGTGCGCTAGTTTCCAATTAATGTTTTCTACTTGATAGAGTTGGTGAGATTCACGTATTTGCCCGTCGTCCAAAAAATAGACCCACACTAACCCACTTTCTTCGTTTCGGACAATCAAGTCTTCCGTGCCATCGCCATCGAGATCTCCCAAGCCAGAAATTTTCCAGTTTTCTTGAAGTACCGTTAAACGCTCTTTATGTACTAATTCGTTTTCTTCCATTTGCCAAATAAATACTGACCCGTTTGTGTTCATCCATAAAATGTCGTCATCTTCATCGCCATCAATGTTTCCAGTAGCAACGATCTGATAATCTGGGTCAGTGACTCTCAGCAACGGCGTATAGTCTGCAATACGATCGCCATCCATGGTAAACACCCATGTGTTTTTTCTTTCAATATCCCGCCATAGAACATCATCTTTACCGTCTCCGTTAAAGTCGCCACTCGACACCAATTTCCAGCTTGAAACAGGGGCGTAGTTTAAGACTTTTTTTGATTTAATAGCCGACTCATTCATCAGGTAAATAATATTTTTACCTGATACATTGTTTCTCCAAAAAATATCTGATTTGCCGTCGCCGTCAAAGTCACCAATTGTCCTTATTTTCCAGCTAGGTTCCGGAACAACGTCAATTGGAATCGCTTGTACCGTCATGCTATCCATACTCCACAAAAAATTCCAACCTACTGAATAATCACGCCATAAGATGTCGGAGCGACCATCGCCGTTAAAATCAGTTTTTGCTCTGTAAGCTCTAAATCGCTTGGCATCAAGAGGGTAAAAATCCTCGGCATCCACAATGCCATCATTATCATCATCTATATCGGCCATCATACCTGCAGCAATACAGGCATCATCGCACTCATCTGGGGCACCGTCACCATCCGAGTCGAGGTGATTTCTTATAGGGATAAATGGAAAGGTATCAATGGTATCGTCTATGCCGTCATTATCATCATCATTGTCACAAGCATCGCCGTATTTGTCATTATCATTATTGTTTTGAAGAGGGTTAGAAACAAATACGCAGTTGTCTAAGCTGTTAACAATGCCATCGTTGTCTTCATCCCCTTCTGGCAAGTCGTTCCACGATAAATAATTGCTTTTTTTATTATCATGCCCAACTTTGGGCCAAATGCTACTTGATAAACTTTTGCTACTACTGTTTACTGCGTAAAGTTTACCATCGTTAGAACCGATATAAATTTTTCCGTTATCTATTGCTGGAGAGGATTCGACAGGATTTCCGGTTAGTAAACGCCATCGCAAACTGCCATCGGCATTTATTGAATAAACGTAGTGGTCTTTTGAGCCAAAGTATAAAACGTTATCATCGCCTAGCGCCGGAGAACCCACTATCGGTCCATCTGTGCTGAACGACCATTTTAATGTGCCATCGGGATTCAAAGCGTACATTTTGTTGTCAGTTGAACCGATATAGATAACGTCATCGAGCCCAATAATAGGTGATGAGTATATTGCGTTACCAGTTTCGAATTTCCAAAGAACATTGCCGTGTGTGTTTACAGCATATAGGTAACCGTCTTTGGAACTAACGTACACTATTTCTTTGCCACCTATAGCTGAATGACCGCCTTCAATAGGTAAAGACCAATTAATAGCGCCATTACTCGTAAGTGAGTAAAAGTTCCCATTGGTGCAACCAATATAAATTGACCCATTCGCGTGAATGGCAATATTGTCAGAAACTGGTTGACAATCTACACGCCAAAGTTCATTTACGTTTGAATCAAATGCGCTAAAACCTTTGCTGGTTGGCAGGTAAAGATTACCGTAACCATCATAGCTAACAGAGCTTCTTCCGGTGTTTGAAGATATAGTGGATGACCAGAGCTTTTCACCGAATGTATTAAAAATGTTTATATTTTTCCCATCATATACGACTACGTCATCTTTATCAGATAGTGCGACTGAAGTATTATTATCATACGGCCGAGTAAGATAACTCCACCAAAGAGGGTGTGTATCTTTAAAAGCAAACACGTTTTTCCCATTATTGAAATGAAAATGATCTGCTGATAGGAAGACTAAGCCGTTATCAGATATAACTGGCGAATCTTTAAAGATATGATTACCGGTAAAGTATGACCACTCGAGTGTGCCTTCAATTCCAGGATAATGTTGGGCATTTATGGGGTCCGATGCTAGCTTGATTTCTTGGCCATCGTCTGTGCCGTCGAAGTCTGAATCAGGGTTTTGCGGGTCGGTTTTATAATGAGATACCTCGTTTTCATCGGTCAAACCGTCCCCATCTGAGTCTACTGGGTAAGTTACTTGAACGTTTGCATTATTGTTTTGTGGGCTTCCAAATGTGCTAGACCAGGCTTCAGTCATTGGGCGTTCACTATTTGTGTGAATAGCAACAATGCTACTATAGCTGAGTACGTAGATAGTGCCGTCTTTCCCCATATTTAAAGCCCCGTACGAGGAATAAAACGTGGAGGTGTCCTCAAGCCATTCGGTTTCACCTTCAGAATTTAGAGCTGCTGTGATGTGTGAGTTGTTAATATATAGAGTTCCGTCATCTCCTAGTAGATAGCTGGTACAGTTGCCATTTCTTGTCCATTTTGGTTTTCCATCAAAGCCAATCGCGAATATCGCACCTTCCCGGGTACAATAAAAAACAGTGTTGTCTTTGCTAACAACAATTGAGTGCTCTGTTGAGTCCCAAATATGAGGTTGCGACGATAAATAAGTCCACTTGTTTTTTCCGCTTGGATCTATGGCATGTAACGAGCCCCCATAGAAGCCTAAGAATATAGTTCCGTCCCGACCGACACTTGGCTTCGAAGACATTTCTGCAAAAGGGAAGCTTTCATCGTAATAAATCCATTTCAATTGCCCTTCTGTAGTTAAAGCATATAAGCGATTGTCGGCTCCCGTAACATAAATGGTGCCTTTATTTGTCACTGTTGGCGTATTTTTAATACCATGATCTAAATACTTTTCTCCCTTATAGAGAATCTTGGACCATTTAAGTGCGCCCTTGTTAGAAATGGCATACATAGTTCCTGTATTATCCAGAACGTATAAAGTATTGTCAGGACCTACAGCTGGACCGCTTAACCTTCCGTATTCTTTATTTACGGCAATATCAAAAGACCAATTTATTGAACCATCAGAGGTAAGAGAGACTAAGCGTCCTTCACCCGTGTAGAAAAGACTGCCGTCGTTACCAAGAGCTATTTGCGATGTTCGTTTAAATGGTAACTCGATAGTCCACAATACTGCTCCCTCGTTATTAAGGGCGAAAGCCTTCGAGAAGGACGTTGTGTATATAATGTCGTCTTTGGAAATGGTGATAGATGGTTCGAGGTATTCATCTAAGTCTACAGTCCACTTACGTGTGCCAGCCTCTATCGCATAGACATTAGAAAGCAAACCCACGGCGCAGAATAAGAAAAAAGTTTTTCCAAGCGTTAAAAGCTTCATTTGTATAAATCCCTTTATTAAAAATCTTTTTGTTATTCAGTTGTAAGATATCAAAAGCTGACAAATCAATCTGCATTTACTGGACAAGCAACTTATTTAATTTGAACAAAAATTAGACTCAATGCCATTTTTTCTTTGTTAGTAAGATTGGTGCTCTCATTGATTGATACATGGGTATTGTTTTTCATACCTATGCGGGCTTTTGAAGTTTTTAGTAATGGTTTATTGTTTTAAGTTAGCTAATTTTTTCTAAAAAGTACTCAATAAAGGACTGCAGAGTGTCAACGTTGAAAAATTATATTTGCCTTGCAATATTACTTATCCTTCCGTCAGCTAATCTAAATGCCCAATCGCAAATAGAGTTGAGAGTTTCAAATCAGTCCGACAGCGTTAGTCGTAACGCTATGCGCATCCAAAATGGCGTTTCTCGGCCTAGTGGCGAACCACGATATATTGTTGAGTTTCATGGAGCGCCACTTTTGAAAACTAGCGAGTTCCAAGCCTACCAAAAGCTTCAAGCTACCCAAAATCTAGTTAATCAAAAAAATAATGTTAGCTCTAAAAACTTGACTCAAAGCGCCTATAAACTAGTTAGCAAAGAAATAACTGCGTTAAACACATTCCAGCAGGTGTTTATTCAAAATAACCTACCCACAGGTGTTTCCGTTGCTAGCAAGCTAACGCGTGTAGCGAATGCAATAGTTGTTGAAGGTGATGAGTCTAAAATAATAACTTTGTCAAAGTTGCCATCAGTGAAACGCGTTACCAAAAGCAAGCCTGTTAGAAAATTTCTTGCGGAAAGTGTGCCAATGATAAAAGCAGACAAGGTGTGGGAGAGAAAAGGCCCACGTGGAAACAACCTCACCGGTAAAGGTATTGTTGTTGCCGTTATCGACAGTGGCGTTGATTACAATCACAATGATTTAGGTGGCTGTATTGGTAATGGTTGTAAAGTTATTGGCGGATATGACTTTGTAGATAGTGATGCAGACCCTATGGATGTTGATGGCCACGGTACCCATGTGGCAGGTATTGTTGCTGCGAATGGCGGTGTTGTTGGTGTTGCACCAGATGCATCAATTCTTGCGGTTAGGGTCTTAGATAGCGAAGGAAATGGTTTTAATACTCAAACTGTAGAAGGCATCGAGTATGCCGTTGACCCTGATGGCGATCCAAGCACAGATGATGGTGCCGATATTATTAATTTAAGCCTAGGCGGGCCAGGTGATGCAGATGATATCGTTTCGTCAGCAGTTGATGCTGCTACCGCTGCGGGAGTAGTGGTTGTGGCTGCTGCGGGCAATAATGGCAGTTATTATGATATTGGAAAACACTCTCCAGCTTCCGCTAGAACAGCAATAACAGTGGGCTCGGTAGATAAACAAAACAATATTTCAGATTTTAGCTCTAAAGGGCCTGTACTGAACTCTGATTACATTAAGCCTGAAGTGGTGGCCCCAGGAACAGGAATATATTCGCTTCAAACTAATAACCGCTATGAAGAAATGAGCGGAACGAGCATGGCCAGCCCACATGTAGCTGGAGCTGCAGCACTATTACTTCAAGCCAGACCCGCTTTGCAGCCAGAACAATTGAAAAGCATATTGATGTCCTCTGCTACCAACATCAGCGATGATATATTTGCATCGGGCTATGGCTTAGTTGATGTACAAAATGCACTAACTAACGTTGTAAGTATGTCTACCGCCCCTTTGTTCTTTGGTAATACGCCAAAACAGAACGGTGTAAAGCGAACAGCAAATATTATTGTAACCAATATGTCGAATTCAGCTAAGACATTCGATGTTGTCATGCCTACTGATCTTCCTGCGTCTGTATCACTGACCTCAGAGCAAATTAAGGTGACAGTGGCTTCGCAATCGTCAGAAGTGATTCCTGTAACTCTAACATTTAGCGATGTTGCCAATATTCCAACACCTCAAAGCGATGCCGCTGCCTTTTTTAGTGAAATAGAGTTTGTCGCGACAGATAGCAAGTTAGTAGTACCTATCAGTTTTACCAAAAGCCTACTGTTGCAGTTAGCTAATACGGGCAATAGTGACGTGAATGTATCGCTAGTTAATAGTGATGGGCATGAACTTTACTGGAATCTGATTTTTCCAGGCGAAACGTTGGACTTTTATGTTAGTGAAGACAGCTTCTATATAACAGCAATATACGACAACGTTGATGTTATCAGCGCTACACAACTCAGCGACCAACTTCCTCTAGACTCAGCTTACGAAGTTACTGGTGTAGAGTCTTTTTATCCCCTTATTTCAGAAGATACAGTTTTAGAGTTTGGGGTGTCTAGCTTAAACAAGCTTTTTGGTGTTACCGATATAGACCCTAGTCTGGGTGAATTAAAACAGGTGAAGACATCTCAAAGATATATAGGTTTGACATATACCGATGCTCAGGAAGTAACGTCTACAATTTCTGACCACACATCAATAGATACCACCGAGTTAACCGAACAAGATGTCAAAAGAAAATTAATCGCAACAGGTCATTTAGCTTCGGAGATCGATTTAAACATTGAGTTGGTCGATAGGTTCGACAGTGAAGATGAAAATGATGTGTTGTTTCACTTATATAAGTCGGTCAGTGAAGACTCCGATAATGGAGCTTATAAAGCCGCACTAGATGCAGGTACAGCGCTACCCAGTATCATTTCTGAAGAGTTTTCTGGGCCTACAGATGTGAGTACTACTGCATTTCAAATATATTACGATAATGCTCGCCCCCGCTCTGGTATTGATGGTAAGCGTTTTACTTACGTATCTTCACCGGTAAGCGATGAAAGCACAAGTGTTACAGTTTCAGTATTGCAGCAAACTGATGATCAGTTTTACGGTGAGTTGTTAGTATCTACACCTGAAATGTCTATTTCTGGAGAGAGCTCGGGTATTTTAAGTAAAGTGCCATTGTATCAATTTGAACCAACGGCAGGTGTTACGGGTAAAGATATCGACATTTCGTCAACTTATATTTCTATTTACGGAGATAATACATTCTCATCTCTCGATGGAGCTCAAGTAAGCTTCCCTGAGCAAAATTACCAAATCGTGTGTGATGATACTGTCATTCAAACGGGGAAATATACTGGCGATAGTATAACTCTTGATCAGACGTGTACTCTACCAACTCTTATTGTGAACTCTCGCAAAGGCCATATAGCTGGCCAATCTATTTTTGAACTTCAACAATATTACGGTGGTGGTTTTGGCGACCTTTATTCTAAATTTGTTGATACAACTGGTTCTGTTGTATTAAGCGGCCAAATTGGATATCAGGACGCTGAGCTGCATTTTGGCAGCTCAAAGGTTTACGGAGAATATGAATACAAAAGTATTGAGGTAAGCCCTACCTCAAATGATGATTGGCATTCACTTGATATTTCTCCAAGTTCTTTTGAGCGCTATGACGTTAAGGCATTGTTACCAAAACTACAGATAGTACTTCAGCCTGTTAAGTTTAGAATTACGCTTTCTAATGACTCAGGAAATGTAATTCACAACCTAGTTAATGCTGCAAACTTGGGCGTGGATTTGACGTCAGAAACGCAAGACTTTGACGGTGATGGTATCGTTAATGCGTTAGATTTAGATAATGACAACGATGGTTTGTCAGATGAGGATGAACGTCGTATCGGCTCATCTCCCGTTAATAGCGACACAGATGGAGATGGTTTCACAGATGGAGAGGATGCGTTTCCAACTGATAGCACTGAATGGGCTGATACAGACGGGGATGGTATAGGTGACAACTCTGAACTGCCAGTCAGAGCTGACGTTAATGGTGACGGGCGAGCAGATATTGTATGGCGTAACGCAAGTAATGTTCGAGGTTGGAACTTCTTATGGACAATGAATGGTGACGAAGTTTTGCTTTCACGTCCAATAAACGTTGTACAAGGTGAAGACTGGCAACTACACCTTGGCGATTTCGATGGTGATGGTAAATCAGATTTGTTTTGGAGAAACCCTGACCTATTAGGTGGTTATAACCGGGTATTCCTCATGGACGGCTTCGACATTGTTAGTCGCCCTGTGCATGCACGTCTTGATAATGAATTTGAGATCCAGGTGATTGGTGACCTAAACAGTGATGAGAAAGATGACATTGTTTGGCGTAATAGCACCACAAACCAACTAGCAATTTGGTTTATGGATGGGGCAGGGAAAGTTAGTCGCTGGTCCGATGGTTTGGGTAATCTTACCTTAGAGGGAATTGGCGACGTCAATGGAGATAGGATAAAAGAGCTTATTCTCCGAGAAGGCAATGCTTTAAAAGTATGGAGTCTAGTAGAGGATGGTAGTAACTTTGAAGAATCGACGTTATCTTCAGTTGCCCCCGCTGACTGGAAACTAGCTGGCACAGGCGACTTAAACGGTGATGGCACAGAAGACTTAATATGGCGCAATGTTCGCGATGGACGGAACAGTGTTTACTACATGGAAAACGGCACTATAAGAGAACAAAAGTTGTTGCCACAAGTTGGTACAGCGTGGTCATTGGCGAAAGTAGAAGACTTTAACGGAGACGGCAAAGTAGACTTTTTATGGCGCAATGAAACGCTAGGAGGTCGTAATATCGTACATCTCATGGATGGAACTAACCGAATTGCTGCGGGCGTTGTGAAAACAGTCGGCGGCACATGGTTTATGGCTGACTAATATTTCTTGGGCGCTGCACTCGCGGCGCCGTTTTTTCAAAATAATAATCACAAAAACAATACTCTTTCTAAGGGTTTTGTTGTTTTCTACGTTTTATTGAAAGGAGCTTATCTTGAAGCGGAAAATCTATTTCTTGGCATTTTTCGGTGCATTATCTTTTGGAAGTCAAGCGAGCAAAGCTTCCATTTCAGATAACCAAAAGGAGATAGACACTAATATGAGGGTATCGGCATGTGCGACACAGTTTGAGCGCGCATGGAACACGTCAGCAAGTAGTCAGCAGAAAGAGATTGTTGAGTACTTTAGGAGCATTTGCCCGATGTTGTCTTATCCCCAGGTTGGGCAGCAGTTAAAGACTTTTGTTAATAGTTCAGATTCGGACACTAACGCCCCTATCCTTAAGCATCTAGATATTAACCCCAAAGTGATAGATGTTTCTGAACAAGAGCAAACAGTCGAGGTTACCGTTCACTTCGAAGAAGAAACCAGTATCGATTATGCCCACTTTTGGTTTAGAAATCGTGAGTTACAGCAATACGGAAAGTCAGACACTGCTTTTGAGCGGCATATAACGAGAGACCCATCCGACGGTCTTTTAAAAACTACTTTTTCTTATACGTTCACTCCTCAAAATGCTCCTGGAAGGTATGGTATTTCTAGCGCTCTAGGTTTGTCTGATACTTTAGGAAATCGTACGTCTGATTTTGATCATGAAGAAAAAATAGAAGCAATGGGGTTCAACCCTTATCTACAAATAGTTAATACAAATGAAGTAGATACTACACCACCTAAGGTACTCAATATTGAGATTGAGACCGACCAAGTTTTTGAAGGGAAGAACCCTCAGGTAATATCTGCCAAAGTTATTGCCTTCGACGAAATGGGCTTTAATTCGTATGGGGCAGACTTTTGGATTAGGAAATACGGTGAATACGTAAGCGCATCCAACGACCCAGAGTGGCTGCCTACGTTAGAAAAAAACACGTTTGAGCAGACTTATCAGTTTGAGTTTAACGACGAAACCCCAAGTGGTGTTTATGCATTTACTAGCCAGTTAAATCTTTCCGATAAAATAGGAAACTATACTGACGAATATTACTCGGGGCAGTCGATGTTTCGAAATGGGTTTTATACATACTTGTCAGTGCTTCCTGAAGATGATAGCTCACATAGTAACAGCAGTATCTTGTTAGAAAGTGTTGCCGTTTCCACTGAACGAGCCCAGTTTAGATTACATATAGACGCTGAGCAGTCGGTGTCTCATGATTTGTCAATAGAGGCGGGGGCGACAATAAACAACGTGGCTCTTAATGCTAACTCTGTTGCATCGAGTTGCTATTCCTATACAAACAGTAATCAATTCTATATTTCTAACTGCAAGTTTAGTTATGCTGATCGAGATGGTTCGCTAGAACTCTCTTTCTCAACAGAGCTTCCTATTAAGGATGACTTCTTCGTGATCGCTGAGCTAAAAAGTGGGTCACAGGGCATTGAAACAACGATGAAAGACAATTTCGTCCGAATTACTTCGGAGTTTGTGAATGGCTTAGGGGTTAACGATGCTGATGATGATGGAGTTATCAACGGTTATGATAATTGCCCAAGCATACCAAACGCATCACAAGTCGACACTGATGGAGATGGATTGGGTAATTCCTGTGATCCGGACGATGATAATGATGGAATGCCCGATACGTATGAGCAAGAGGTTGGGCTCGACCCATTAAGCTTTGACGCAGAAGATGATGCGGACAGCGATGGACTAACAAATTTTGAAGAGTACGAATTGGGTACAGAGCCGTTTAATGCCGATAGCGATAGCGATGGTTATTCCGACTCTGAAGACGACTTCCCGCTAGACAGCACTGAATGGCGAGATTCAGACGGCGATGGAATAGGTGACAATAGTGAATTGCCGCAGAGAGCAGACGTAGACGGAGACTTTAGAGCTGACCTTGTCTGGAGAAGACGCAGCAACGTGGTAGGTTGGAACTTCCTGTGGAGTATGTCGGGCAGCGATATTAAGCAAAGTAAGCCAATCAACGTAGTTCAAGGCGAACAATGGGGGCTTCGTTTGGGCGATTTTGATGGTGACGGTAAATCTGACCTTTTCTGGCGCGACGAAGTTAACTCATTAGGTATGAACTTTGTCT
>JYMV01035820.1_pt1 | contig 58805 bp, 58 predicted proteins | sample 338911 | NCBI WGS metagenome assembly JYMV01 (sample SAMN03354496, study PRJNA234377) | hydrothermal vent metagenome | biome: Deep sea; feature: Hydrothermal plumes at the Eastern Lau Spreading Center, Western Pacific Ocean; material: Seawater | place: Tonga | collected 2009 | depth 2000 m m | reverse complement strand
CCCTAACCCATTTAATCCAATAACGAATATTGCCTTCAGTCTTGCGAAATATTCCCCGGTAGATCTGAAAATAGTGGATATTAAAGGTCGTCAGATTCGTCAATTACTAAATAATGATTTTGCTGCAAGCAGACACAATGTAAGCTGGAATGGTACCAATGATCTAGGTGCGGCGGTTGGCTCGGGTATATATTTTATAATTTTACGAACCGAAGGCAAGGTTCTGAGTCAGAAATTATCCTTGATCAGATAATTTCTGATCATTCCATTTTTTTATCCCCTTTTCAATAGAATCAAGTAGGGTAGTTATGACCGTATCAGATTGAATTTTATTGATAATACTGAGCACAAATATTGGGTATTCTTCTCTTTGCAATAGAGGTTCGACTATTTCAAAAGGATCTTCTTCATCTAAGATATCATCAATCGTAAGACCTGAATTCATCTTTTGATGGATAAGTTCCTGTAAGGATAGAATGTAATCCTTAATCTCATCTCTGGATAAGGCCAAAAGATCTTCCGTGTTATTAATTGCTGCCATTATTTCCTTGAAACTTACTGAATTAAGCGTTGAATAGGGAAGGGGCAAACGGTAATTTTACCGAAGGATTATCAATGATAATTTTTCGTTCCACTGCCATTTTACTCCTGTTTCTGATTACTTCTTTTTCTCGTGCCCAAGAAGGTCGTTCCATGCAAGGTGCTTTCGGAACAGTAACTATCGATGGTAAAATGTGGAATCAGATTGCGCTAAGGCCCGTTGTGCCAGTATGGAAATTTGCTGTGGCCCTTGATCTTGTGTTTTATTTTGACCAAGATGGTAATATTCATAAAGATGAATGGGATTTTTCTAATCCAGAAGCGACAAAAAATACAATTATTGATAAAATTTATTATATCCGCTACGGATTGAAACAAGATCCATTGTATTGCAAGGTTGGATCTCTAGATCGTGTGGATATGGGCTATGGTATATTGGTAAATGCCTATTCAAATGCTATCCAGTATCCGCAAGTGCGAAAAGTCGGGCTGGATTATAAAGTAAAAACAAAATTTGGTACATTCGAAGGGTTCATTAACGACTTTAAGGAAAATATTGGTGTAACGGGGTTACGAATAAAATCTCCATTAATAAGTTCATTGCCAGTAGCATTATCATTTGTTATTGATCGTAATCAGTACCTTGGCCTACGGGATGGTGATAACGATGGAGTTCCTGATATTGTAGATGCTTTTCCAATAAACTCAAGCTATGCGATAGATTCGGATGGTGATGGACTGGCCGACTCGAACCCCGATGAATTAGACCGCGATGGTGATGGTTATTTGGATGCCGGTGATATTAATGATATTCATGCATGGTGGGACGATTTAGGCAATACAGTTGGTGTCGATTTTAGTAATGAATCTTATTATGATTCATTGCCTGATGGCAGCATTGATTTGGCGCCTGATCCCCTGAATGTCAATAAGGACTCAGATCCAATAGGTGCCATTGCACTGGATATCGGTTATCCGGTGCTTACCCAGGAAAAATTATCGGTAAAACTTTATGCGCAAGCGGCCAAAATGTTAGGTGAGACTGTCCATCCAAAAAAGGGTAATGGAAATCTAGCTCTTGGTACCGGTTTGGTCCCGCTTGGTGTATTAACTATTTTTGGACCCGCCCAACTCAATTTGGAATACAGGATGATTCCCAAGGGGCAGTTTGAATTTGGTTATTGGAATCGTTCATACCAGATCGAACGAGCAACATTTTCCAACGTTGATAGTCTCGGAATGCAGGTTCGTACTAAGGAACAGCGGTTAGGTCGTTATGGACGACAGAATGGCTATTTTGCCAGTCTGAGTCTCAAGCTTGGAAGTTTATTAAGGGCAGGTGCTGCATACCAGGACCTTACTGGAGAGATTTGGAATAGTGACCTGGGTGAATATGAAGAAAACAAGAATAAGAACTTTTTGGCTTCTATAAGTTTATCGAAGCCCATCAGTAAAATCAAATCTGCGCGCTGGTTTTACCAGCAACAAAATGTGCCGAACCCATTTAAATTTGAGCCATCTGAAAGCACGGTAATGGGGTACCGGGTCGGCATCGGCCTCGGATCGGGTATGGTTCTGAATTATACTTTTCAGCGGACCTACAGAGATTTAAATGGTGACGGCAGGGTAGACGGGCCGGATGAAACGATCAATATAACAACGATTGAAACCAGTTTTACTTTCTGATTGGCTAATGGATGCAAAACAAATAAGAGCTGATTTTATAAAATTCTTCCAGGATAAGGATCACCGTTTTATACGCAGTTCTCCAGTGGTACCAGTGGATGATCCAACATTACTTTTCACGAATGCTGGGATGAATCAGTTTAAGCCCATTTTCATGGGTACCGATAAACCGGAATATCCACGGGCGGTTAACACACAAAAATGTATCCGGGTCAGTGGCAAACATAATGATCTGGAAGAAGTGGGTGCTGACGTATATCATCATACATTTTTTGAGATGTTGGGTAACTGGTCTTTCGGGGATTATTATAAAAAAGAGGCGATTACGTGGTCTTGGGAATTATTCACCGATTTATGGGGACTTGACAAATCAAGACTTTGGGCCACGGTGTACGAAGACGATGATGAGGCTCACGAACTCTGGCTGCAGGAGACTGATATCGCAGCCGAAAGGGTGCTACGGTTTGGAAAAGAGCATAATTTTTGGGAAATGGGTGATACAGGACCCTGTGGTCCCTGTTCAGAAATCCATTATTATGTAGGTAATGTAATTGAAGATCAAGGCCCTGGTGGTGTAAATAACACTGATGAATATTGGGAATTGTGGAACCTGGTATTTATTCAATACGACCGACAGGGTGATGGCAGTTTAATTGATTTACCTGAAAAACACGTGGATACCGGCGCTGGTTTGGAAAGAATTGTTACCGTGTTGCAAAATAAATCGTCTAATTATGAGACGGATCTTTTTCAACCGATAATTAAGGGAATAGAAAAAATAGCAGGTTCGAAATACAGTAAGGATATAGTATCGCACCATGTTATAGCTGACCATGTACGAATGCTAAGTTTCGCCATTGCTGATGGTGCTATGCCTGCCAATGAGGGACGTGGTTATGTATTGCGGCGTATACTCCGCCGAGCCGCTCGGTTTGGCCGCCTGCTGGGTAAACAAGATCCGTTTTTATACCAACTAGTTGATTGTGTTATAGAAATCATGGGAGATAGCTTTCCTGAGCTGATCGAGAAAAAATCACATATAGAAAAAGTAATTAAAGCAGAAGAATCATCTTTCAGCAATACGCTGGAACGTGGCCTCTTACATTTCGAAAGATATATGGAAACGCATGCTGGTGATACGATTCCAGGAGAAGAAGCATTTAAGCTATATGATACCTACGGCTTTCCCCTTGATCTGACCCAACTCATGGCCCGGGAAAGAAGATTAAATGTGGACGAAGAAGGCTTTCATGTAAATATGAATAAACAGCGCGATCGGGCAAAGGCTTCTGGAAAATTCAAACAAGTTACTCAAGTTTTGAATTGGGTTTCGGTTACTGAGAACGGGAATTCAAGTTTTCTTGGCTATGAAACAACGGAATCCACTTCCAAAGTATGTAAATATGCAAAAACGGAAGAACATACCATTTTGGTATTGGACCAGACACCATTTTATGGTGAGGCAGGTGGACAAATTGGTGATACGGGCTCTATATTGATTGGCAACGATAATTTAACCGTACTGGATACACAAATGGATGGAACGGAGATTCATCATTATTGTGCAGGTTCCTTCGATATTAATTTGCTATCCGATGCAGTTTATTGTCAGGTTGATATTGAACGCAGACAGAAAATCAGAAAAAATCATACCGCGACACATCTTTTGCATGCAGCGCTGAAAAATATACTAGGTGAACATGTTCATCAGGCAGGGTCATTGGTTCACCCCGATTATTTACGATTTGACCTGACCCATTCGGAAAAAATATCAGCTGATGAAATAGTGGAAATAGAAAGAATTGTTAATCAGGAAATACAAAAGAATATTGTTCTCAATGTATCTATAAAGGATTTTGATGTTGCTCAGTCTGAAGGTGCTGAAGCACTTTTTGGAGAAAAATACGGTGATAAAGTGCGTATGATCGCTATAAGTGAGTTTTCAAAGGAATTATGTGGTGGTACACACGTTGAACGTACTGGCGATATAGGATTATTTAAAATCATTGAGGAATCAAGTCTGGCAGCAGGTATTAGAAGGCTGGTAGCGGTTGCTGGACCAAAAGCTGTATCCTATGTACAGAACCATGCAAATATTATCCAAGAGCTGCAAGCCATATTAGGTACTAAAGCTGATGATATAAGTACAAGGGTGGATCATCTTATTAACCAGAAAAAAGAACTGGAAAAAATATTAAAACGGAAAAAGGAAACATCGAAAGCATTTAATCCAAAAACAATCTTGGAAAAAGGTACGATGGTGGCTGACCATAATGTTGTCACTGCCATTGTCAACGCTGACTCTATTGAAGAATTAAAAGAAATGGGTGATGTGCTTTTGAATGCGCTACCAAGTGGTATAGGTGTTTTGGGAACTGATGCTGGAGAGAAACCGTGTGCAGTAATCGTTGTAACCAATGATCTAATAAAGAAGGGAATCAAAGCGGGATATTTGGCAAAAATTATTGGCAATGAAATGGATGGCGGCGGCGGCGGTAAACCTCATTTGTCAACTGCTGGAGGGAAAAATAGTAAATCTTTCAAGGTAGCCATGAAAAAGAGCATTGATTTGATTAAAGCAGAATTAAAAAAGGTCAAAAGGTAATAATGCAACACGAAAAAGATGGTGATACATATATTATTTATTTAGAGCAAGGTGAAAGTATAATGGCTAGTTTGACTCAATTTTGTAAAGATCATCAGATTATAAACGGTCAAATTTCTGGTATAGGTGCCATCAAAGAAATTGAGCTAGGAGCCTACGATCTAAAAAACCAAGAATATATTATACATAAGCTCGATGATACCTGGGAATTGGCATCATACCAGGCTAACATTCAATTAAAGGATGAGGAAACATTTATTCATTCACACATAAATATCAGTGATCATGATCTAACAGTGAAAGGCGGGCATTTATTTGAAGCAAAAGTTGCAGTCGTAGGCGAATTTATTTTAAGGAATATTAATACTTCCGGGAAAAGAGTATTTAACACGGAAATAGGTCTGGCTTGCATGGCCTTAAGTAAATAGGATAATATGTGAAACGTAAAATAATCCATACCAAAAAAGCACCGCTACCAATTGGTGCCTATAATCAGGGAATTGTTACAAACGGTTTTGTTTTCACAGCTGGACAGGTTGCGATTGATCCAGCTACTGGTAATTTAATTGAAGGTAGTTTCAAGGATCGTGTAAGACAGGTCATGAAAAATTTGAATAGTATATTGGAAGAGGCAGGTACAAATTTCTCTAGAGTGACTAAGTTTACCGTCTTTCTTACTGATATGTCTAATTACGCTGCGGTCAATAAGGTATTTAGTGAATTTATTAAGGAAAGTAATGCGCCGGCCCGATCCCTCGTGGCGGTTTCTGCTTTACCTGCAGGTACTGATGTCGAAATTGAATGTATAGCAACAGTTTGACAGTAATTTTTCCTCGGAAATTATTTGTCATATGTTTCAGTTTCTCACTTCTGCAGGGAGAAGCGCAACCAGACACATCCACTGCAATTAAATCGCCTAAAAAAGCTGCATTATCTGCCCTAGCGTTTCCTGGAGGAGGTCAGCTATATAATGGTAAAAAATTTAAGGCAGGTCTGATTTTGGCTGGAGAAGTTTTAGCAATCGTAAATTGGCATAACAATTCGAAATTATACAGCAGTTATGATGCTGATAATGACAATAAATATCCGTTGCCTAAGCATCGTTACTTAGAAAAACGAAACAAATATGTATGGTGGATTGGATTTATCTATATTTATGGGTTAATAGATGCAATTGTAGACGCACATTTGCATCCATTTGAGGACGTTATGGCTGAAGAATTAGGTAATAATCAAAATCCCGTTGAAAAAAAGAAAGAGGACCGATGAATCAAGCGAGGGAACATTGGGGATCAAGACTAGGATTTATTTTAGCTGCCTCAGGATCGGCGGTGGGAATCGGGAACATATGGAAATACCCGCATATGGCAGGACAAAATGGTGGAGCAGCATTCACCCTAATTTATCTCATCTGCATCCTGGTTGTTGGGCTATCAATTGTAATAGGTGAATTTGCTTTAGGTAGAAAAACACAATTGAGTCCTGTAGGAGCCTATTTGGCGATCGCCCCAGGATCCTTATGGAAATGGGTCGGATTTTTGGGCGTTGGGTCAGCCTTCGTCATTCTATCGTTCTATGGTGTTGTGGGTGGTTGGATAATGAATTATTCATTTTTGTCGCTCAAAGGTGATTTTTCTCAATTAACAGGTAATCCTGAAGCTGCAAGCGCTTTATTTAATTCATTTATTACTAGTACGTGGGCGCCGCTATTTTGGCAATTATTATTTATGATGATTTGTATTTATGTAATTGTTAATGGTGTGAAAGGTGGTATAGAAAAATGGTCGAAAATTATGATGCCAACGATAATCGTCATACTTGTGATTCTTGCGATCCGTGGATTAACTTTGCCTAATGGAATGACCAGCCTAACATTTTTATTTAAACCAAAGTTTGAAGATCTATCTGCTTCAGCTGTTGTGCTGGCTTTGGGGCATTCATTTTTTACACTGAGTCTTGGTATGGGCACTATGATAACGTACGGAAGTTATCTGAAAAGAAATGAAAATCTATTGAATTCAGCGCTTTGGGTGATCGGTTTGGATACAATTATAGCTTTGCTTGCAGGCGTAGCAATTTTTTCAACAGTTTTCGCCTTGGGTGCTGATCCTGCGGAAGGTGCGGGACTCATATTCGTTGTTCTACCTTCAGTTTTTCCACAGCTGCCAGGTGGCCAAATTTGGGGGACTTTGTTCTTCGTTATACTTTTTATGGCGGCACTTACATCAGCAATTTCAATCCTTGAGGTTGTTACAGCCTATTTTATTGATCAAAAAGGCTGGACCAGGATCCGCTCAACTATTTTGTTCGGTGGCATTATCACTGTTGTAGGGATATTTTGTTCTTTATCACTTGGTGGCAATCTAAATATTACTTGGTTTTTGGGTATGTCTTTCTTCGATTTTATGGACTATCTATCTTCCAAATATATGCTACCTATTGGGGGTATGTTAATGGCGATATTTATTATTAAACGCTGGAGTGTGAATGAATTTGTTAAAGAATTACATACTGGTATGAATTCCACTATAATATCGAGTCAATTAGTTACTATTTTGTTGAGTATCGGAGCATTGGTGGTTGGTTTTATCATTTTAAATGAGATTGTTGATAAACTATTAGGGTTCCCAATTATCGGTTGAATATACTTTGCTATGCTTGTATCCCGTCTAATTAAACCCGAAAGCGATTTATATGGCAAATTATCCAATTGGTCTAAGAGCTTGGATAACTTCATGAGCTGGCAGCCATTGCATTGGTTTGGTATGTGGTGCATGGCCATTAGCGGATTTAGCATTTTAAAAGGGCAAGAGAATAGATATATTTTCTGGGATTGGAATTCTGGATCGATATTTATTTTTTCCGTTATCATTTTGGTCACTGTCTGGACTATTTTATCAGTTCGCCATCCTGCGACCCCTAAACAAATCAATAATCTTAGGTCGTTGTTATATTTTATTGTTATGGGATCCATTGCACTACTATTAGGTTCAATTGGTCCCAAATTTTCGATGGAGTCGATTAAGAATTATGTGCCATATTTATTATTTTATATAGCCGTATGGCTTGTATTCTCGATTGAATTTATGGAACAAGATGACAAATCAAAATCAATCGCAGGTTCAATTTCAAGAATCCGGAATTTAGTTGGTTCTACTGCTTTGACCATCGTTGGAACCGTTATTGGGTTCCATTTTGATGATCCTGTGGCAAGTACGGTTTCTACCGTATATTTACCTTTCCTAATAGTAGCGCTAATCATGCCAGCCCATATTAGGCACCTACAGCGCGCTAGGATCTATGGTGTATTTATACCAGCCGTATTTTTAGCAGTTCGATTTCCGTGGTTTTTAATTCCATTGTGGGCACTTTTCTTTTTGCTGCGCCTTTACCATTATTTTCGTTTTAATATTGTTTATCCAACATTTGGTGTGGATTACGATTAGAGCCCTATTAATTGCATTCCTTCCAAATAATATTTTTCGGATAATTAATTAATGGGAAAACAACAGGGATATGATGTAGTAATTGTGGGCGGAGGCCCTGCAGGTGCTACAGCTGCGTTGTATGCCAATCGACTGGGGCTGAACACGCTTATCGTTGATAAATCAATTTGGCCAAGAGATAAAATTTGCGGTGATGCACTCTCGGGTAAAGTCGTTGATATCCTTAAAGACCTGGATCTAATTAGTGAAGTAAAAACACTTAAAGGTGCCTCTATTCGTCGGATTACATTTGGTAGTCCTGCAAATAAAATTTTTGATATTGATTTAACAAAATCCTTTAACACTGACCATATTAAAGAAGGGTATGTAATTCCCAGAGAAATATTTGATTATTTTCTGTTTAAAAAGGCACGAAAAATTACAGAAGTAAAGGAAGGTTTTACCGTTAAAGACTTACTCATCGAGGATAACACTGTGGTAGGTCTACAAGGAACAAACAAGGATGGTAATCCGGAAGATATTGCAGCAACAGTCGTCCTGGGTGCTGATGGGTATAATTCAATTGTGGCCCAAAAATTAAATTTATATAAAATGGAAATGGAACACACTGCTTTAGCAATTCGATGTTATTACGAGGGGGTAAAGGGTTTAACTGATCAGATTGAATTGCATTACCTGGAAGAAATAAACCCTGGCTATTTCTGGTTATTTCCTGCAGGCGCAGGAAAAGCAAATATTGGCTTGGGATTATCAAAAAAAAACATTAAAGAACAGAAGAAAAACCTTATTGAACTGCTGGATGTTGTCACGCAACTGGAATATTTCAAAGATCGTTTTGCGTATGCGAAACCAATTGAAAAACCGAAAGGTTGGAATCTACCTATGGGAAGTATACATCGAAAAAACCATGGTAATGGTTTCATGTTGCTGGGAGACGCTGCGGGTCTGATTGATCCATTTACAGGGGAGGGTATTGGTAATGCTATGGTATCAGCGAAACATGCAATAATTACTGCATGCAAAGCCATCGACGAAAACGATTTAAGCGAAAATAATTTATCTGAATATGACAAAAATTTGTGGGGCGAAATTGGCCCTGAATTACGTGTAAGTACAAAATTGCAAAAACTAGCCAGATCGAAATTCCTGTTAAACTTTATCATTAATCGAGCAGCTCGAAATGATGAACTTAAAAATATCATCGGCGGTATGCTGGCGAATGAAATCCCCCGCACTGATTTGGCTAATCCCGCATTTTATTTTAAAATATTTTTTTCATAAATGCCTATGGAAATACCCCAGCTATTACGCTGCCTAGGCCTTTCTGATTATATTGCATTTGACTTTGAGACAACGGGATTAAGTCCCAAAGATGACCGCATTATTGAAATTGCGGCCATCAAATTTGTTGATGGTAACCCGGTTGATCGATTTGTGACATTAATAAACCCTGGGCGGCCAATAGATCCTTTTATCACGGATATCACCGGTATAGCAGACGATATGGTCAGGGATAAGCCAATAGAATCAGATATTATTAGTGAGTTTCTTGAATTTTTAACCGATTTACCCTTAGTGGCACATAATATTTCCTTTGATAAAAGTTTTTTGGATGCACTGTGCGCAAGATTTAGCAAACCAAAAAAAAATAATCCGTTGTATGATACCCTGCAGCTTTCACGTACGTTTTTGTTTTTCCATCCAGTATACGATTTGGGTTCAATATCAGAATATTTTGGATTATCATCAGCAGGGTCGCACCGCGCTGAGAAAGATACGGAAAATTGTGGCATTATTTTTCAGCGGTTGATTAAGGAAGCAGCCAGTTATCCGCTGGAAACCATTTCAAAATTACTGGAGCTAATACGTTCGTGTAATGCCCCCAATATGCAACTATATGTAAACCTAGCAAATGAATTGAAACAATCAGGCGATCTTAGATCGGGACTATTGGAATCAATAATTGAAAAACCAATTTTTGATAACGTTTATGAACATGATGGCGAGAATGATATTAGTACATATGATACAACTAATGTTTTTTCACCTACGGGGGTCGTTGCAGAGATTTTAGAAAATTATGAAGAACGACCCAGTCAAATAGGTTATTGTGCTGAGATTTTAAAGATCATGTCATATCCAAAGGGGATTGGTGTGCTTGAAGCAGGAGCGGGTCTTGGTAAATCGCTGGCATATTTATTTCCTGCGATAAAGCATTCTATGGAAAGTAAGCATAATAAATCTGTAGTTATATCCTGTCACACAAAGAATTTGCAAGATCAACTATTCCATAAGGATCTACCGATCCTCGCTAGAGCGCTGGAAGTACCTATTAAAGCGACATTACTAAAAGGCCGTACAAATTACCTCTGTAAGACACGTTTGAATTGGTTGATAGCTGAAAAAAAGAAAATTCTGTCATCTAAAGATATTGAAAGTTTACTTCCTGTAATTATTTGGATACGCTATACAAGGGCAGGAGACTTGTCTGAGTGCGCTGGGTTCTGGAATAGCAGGCCGCTGAAGGTAGCCTCTCTTATTCAAAGCGAGCCTGGGTTTTGTTCGACAGTAATCTGCGGAAAAAATAATGGGTGTTATTTTGGTAAAATTCGACGTATTGCCCAGGTTACGGATCTAATTATTGTCAATCATGCATTACTGTTTGCCGAAATACAATCTCCCGGAATCTTACCCGAGCATGATACAGTGATTATAGATGAGGCTCATAATCTAGTGGATACAGCCTATAAGCAAATGGAAAAGTCTATTAGTGCTTATCCAATAAAGGCTGTTATTGATAGTGTAAATCCTGAGGGGCAATCGTCTGCACGGTGGAAAGGTCAATTAAACCACGTTGTGCAAAAAGTAGAGACTCTCTCAGGAATTGTAGATGATTTAATTAAGCTGACCTCGGGATGTAAGACAGTAGTGGATACCCTCTTCCAAGAGTTAGAGTTTAATGTAAGCAACCGTTTTGATCCCTCTGCAAAATATTCTGAAAAATACATTATTTATGACCTGATGGAGGAATATGGTGTTTTCCACAAAGAGATCAATGTCCTGATAAGTGATATCAATGCATTAATAATTAAGCTTAACAAAATGAGTTCGGAACTGCGGGCTTTCAGCGATAATGCTGAGGAATTTTCTGAAATAATGGTACAGATAGACAGTTTTATTGAAAGTTTAAATACCATTTTGACTTTATTAAATCTGTTAACACAAGAACAGGATCCAAATTGGGTTTATTGGCAGGAGGGTGTTTTTCGAAATAATGGAGAGTTTGAGCTTATTATGTATGGATCACCCATAGATATATCAAAGAACCTAGTTGATGCATTTTTCAGCCATGTTGACCATTGTATATTAACTTCTGCAACTTTGCGCGTGGATGAGTCCTTTGATTATTTTTTTTCTAGGACTGGACTTAACAGTGTAGAAATTGAAAATGTTTTTTCAGGTGTATTCCCAAGTCCATTTCATTATGAGGACCAAGTCAAATATTTTCAATATGCTGGTGGTAATGGGCAGGATCCAGTATTACAAGCAAGCCTAATATATAATCTACATAAGAAACATAATAAAAGGATATTAGCATTGTTTACTTCAAAATATGCTTTAAATAATGTTTATCAAGAATTACGCAAAAAGCCAGGCAGTAGAGATTTGCCCATATTCGCCCAATTACGGGGCTCTTCGCGGCATGCTATTATCCAGGGTATGCATCGAACCAGAAATGGAATCCTTTTGGGTACCAATGCGTTTTGGGAAGGGATTGATTTACCTGGCGAATTATTGGAAATTCTCATATTAGCAAAACTGCCGTTCGGTGTACCCAGTGAACCTATTATCAAGGCTTACAGTAACTTGCTGCAAAATCTTGATAAGAACCCTTTCCTTGAGTTCAACGTACCTGAAAGTGTTATAAAATTTCGTCAAGGATTTGGGCGATTAATTCGAACAAGTCAGGACGTTGGTGCGTTTTTTGTTATGGATGAACGAGTTGTCAAAAAACGTTATGGTACATCTTTCAGTGATTCCATCCCTGTGAGAATGGATCTATTTTCAAATCTCAATGAAATTAGAATATAATATGGCTTCCGGTTGATTGGCATTGGGTCGCACAGTTAAATTACTCTATGTCGGCCCTATCTATTTCGAGAGAATCCCGTTCAATACGATATTTTTTGCCCTGCTTGGAAGGACCCGTTAGAGTTCGACTAAACGCAGATTCTAGAAAGGCCATACGTGCATCCCATAGCATCTTAACGCAATTATTAAAAAAAGGTAAAAAAATCTATGGTGTAACAACTGGCTTTGGCGATTTAAGTAAGGTTACAATTGACGCTGATGATCGTCAGAAATTACAACTTAATTTGGTTAGATCGCACGCAACGGGTGTAGGGAAACCATTTGAACTTGGTATTACCAGGTTAATTTTATTTTTGAAATTATTAACATGGGCTAAAGGTGTTAGCGGCGTACGATTGGAATTAGTTAGCCTGGTGAGAGATTTATTGAACCATGATATTTTACCCGTAATCCCTAGACAAGGATCAGTCGGGGCTAGCGGTGACCTAGCACCATTGGCTCACATGGCCCTTCCTTTAATTGGGGAAGGATTGGTTCATTTTCAGGATCGTATTATGCCGGCAATGTTGGCAATGAAGGAAGTGGCTTTAGAACCTCTAGTACTAAGCCCAAAAGAAGGAATAAGTTTGATTAATGGTACACAAGTATCCACTGCAATCGGAATAAATGCCTGCCTAGAAGCTGAAAGCTTGTTAAAAATAGCAGATTTGGTTGGGGCCATTTCAGTAGAAGCATCGCTATCATCACGGAGTGTGTTTAAGTCATCGATTCATAAATTAAAGCAGCATCCCGGTCAGAAATTAGTTGCGGCCAATGTTTGGAATCTTCTGCGTGATAGTGATATCGTTCTGTCACATAAAGATTGCGATCGTGTACAGGATCCGTATAGTTTTCGTTGTATCCCTCATGTACACGGTATAAGCAGGGATAACTATAACGGTGCGAAAGAAATCGTACAGAATGAAGCAAATAGTGTAAGCGACAATCCATTAATAATGCCAAATACTCAAATAATGTATTCTGGACATTTTCATGCAGAATCGATTGCTCAAGCGATGGATAATTTGACTATAGCCATAGCAGAATTAGGTTCGATTTCTGAACGAAGACTTCATTATATCATGAAAGGAATTGGGGATCGAGTTCCGCCATTCGTTGCATCGAATCCAGGACTTGAATCGGGATTCATGACTGCCCATATAACTGCGGCTAGTTTGGTATCAGAAAATAAAGTATATGCCCATCCTGCTAGTGTTGATACGATCTCAACATCTGGAGGGCAAGAGGATTTTGTTAGTATGGCTCCATGGGCCGGACGAAAATGTTTACGGGTGATCGATAATGTTAGAAATATATTGGCTATTGAACTACTTACTTCGGCGACAATAAATGTACTATTTCATGCACCATTGAAAATGGCTAGTGGTACGCAGCCAGTTATTAAACTATTGAAAAAACATGTTCATTTTTCCAAGGGTGATAGGCCACTACATACGGATATAAAAGTTGTTAACGAACTCATAAAAACCAAGCGGATACTCTCTTGTGTCAATAAAAAATACGAGCTCAATTAATATGCCCAATAAAATACCATTTGCATATAAATATACCTTTGATGATGTATTACTTGTACCTCAGGCATCAAATATTCTGCCTCGGGATGTAATTTTATCGACCAATCTTACCAAGGATATCTCGATGAATATTCCGTTGCTAAGCGCTGCAATGGATACTGTGACCGAAAGTGAAATGGCCATAGCCCTGGCAAGAGAGGGAGGTATGGGCGTTATTCATAAAAATATTTCTATATCAGATCAAGTAGGTATAGTGGACAAAGTTAAAAGATCAGAAAGCGGTATGATAATGAATCCGCTAATCCTGACACCGGAAAAAACCATTCGAGAAGCAAAAGAAATGATGGGTCATTATCATATTAGTGGATTACCTGTTGTCGAAGAAGGAAAGTTGATTGGGATTATAACTAATAGGGATATCCGCTTTGAAACTGACTTAGATCTTACTGTCAAGGATCGTATGACAACGGATAACCTTGTTACCGTACCAGTCGGTACCACATTGGAAAAAGCGAAGGACATATTACAAAGACACCGTATCGAAAAATTATTAGTTGTTGATGAAGATGGATCATTGGCCGGATTAATTACTGTGAAGGATATACAGAAAAAAAAGCAATTTCCACATGCTTGTAAAGACAATAATGGACGCTTACGGGTTGCAGCAGCTATAGGTGTGAATGATGAAGCAACTGAACGGGCGCAGGCCTTGAAAAATTCCGGCCTTGATGTATTGGTTATCGATACTGCTCACGGGCATTCAGCAGGTGTATTAAAATTAATTGAAAAATTGAAATCTAATATAGGTTCAATGGCTTTGATTGCAGGGAATATCGCGACGAGGGAAGGTACAAGATCTTTGATTGATGCTGGAGTTGATTGTCCAAAAGTGGGGATTGGTTCCGGAGCTAGTTGCACTACTCGTGTAGTTGCTGGTGTAGGTGTGCCCCAATTATCCAGCATATTGGATTGTGCAGAAGAAGCAAACAAGGATGGTATACCAATAATTGCCGATGGTGGCATTCGCTACAGCGGTGATATTGCTAAATCATTGGCTGCGGGAGCCAGTGCCATAATGCTTGGTAACCTCCTTGCAGGTATGGATGAAAGCCCAGGGGAAACTATTTTATTTGAAGGCAGGCAATATAAATCTTATCGTGGAATGGGTTCTCTTGGGGCGATGAAAGAAGGAAGTGGCGACCGATATTTCCAAGAAGGTGCTGAAGCTACAAAGTTGGTACCCGAAGGTATTGAAGGCATGGTGCCATACCGTGGCTCAGTACGTAACTCAATTCATCAACTTATTGGTGGTTTAAGGGCATCAATGGGATATTGTGGTGTTGAGACCATTCCAGACTTTCACAAGAAAAGTAAATTTATTCAAATCACTAGTGCGGGTGTAAAGGAAGGCCATCCGCATGAAGTTAAGATCATTAAGGAAGCGCCAAACTATCAGATTTCTGATGAGTGAAAACCTTTTGCAATAAACCGTTCTTTAAATAGTACAAATTATATATTAAGAGGAAGCGGTGTCTATTTCGTCAATGAATTAAGGTGGCGGGTAATGAGTGATTTGCGACGTGCCGCAGTATTCTTTTTTATTAAACCTTTGCTGGCGGCTTTATCAATTTTCTTTACAGCTGCACGATAATCAACTTCAGCTTTTTCATGATCAGTAGCTGAAGTAGCCTTTTTTATGGCTGTCTTCAATTTAGACATTTGAGCGATATTACTTGCACGACGTTTTTTGTCCTGTCTTTCTCGCTTTAATTGTTGAGGGTGTCTATCCATATGTAATTATTTATTGGTTGAAAACAAGGCCGAGAATTTATTCCTAATCAGGAAAGGAATCAATAAGGATTAGTAGTAATTATTTTTTATTATAGCCGATCAAGTTTAGTTCATGGACAATTTTGAATTAATCTTAAGAAAACGTATTTTATTATATGGATAAATTATCCTTGTTGCAATCTGTGCCAATATTTTCAGAATTGTCACCATCAGATTTGAATAAAATTGCTGAAAGAATGGTACGGCGGGCCTATACGAAAGGCCAGATGATATTGCTGGAAGATGATTTAGGCCAGACGTTCTTTGTCATTGCTGAAGGGAGCGTAAAAATTACCAGACTTAGTGATGCTGGGCGGGAGGTAATCCTTGCCATGTTAGGGGAATCTGATTTTTTTGGTGAAATGTCTTTATTAGATGGCGCCGGCAGATCTGCGAATGTTGTTGCGTTAGAAGCATCGGAAGTGTTGACTTTAGCTAGAAATGATTTTCTAGATATACTTCAGCAATACCCAAAAATTTCAATTAGCTTGTTAGAGGAACTAACTCAGAGAATCCGGAAGAGCGATCAGCAAATAGAGAGTTTATCCTTAAGTGATGTAGAACAACGCATCGGTATTACCTTAATCCGGTTAGCGGAGGAGCTTGGTACTATTAAACAAGGAAGTGTAAAAATTAAAAATCTACCATATCAACAAGACATTGCAAATATGGCTGGAACCTCAAGAGAAACAGTATCCCGTACCTTCAAATTGCTGGAGGAAAAAGGTCTGGTGACTCGTGAAGGTCGCAAGCTAACAATCTATAATTTCAATCAGTTTACCAAAACTTTTTCATAAATCCTGCCTTATTAAAAGGCTTTAAAATCTAATGGAAAAAGTTACGATCCAGGGAATAAAGGCCAATGATCATCGCATTCTTTCTCGTGTCATTACCCGTATTGAAAATGATGATCATGTACAGGATCAAGGGTTTATAGAATTATACGACCAAGCACAAGCTGCAATTCGATTGGGCGTCACAGGTCCTCCAGGAGCTGGCAAGAGCACAATTACAAATGAGTTTATAAAACGTTTTCTTAATAAGAAACAAACTATTGGAGTAATCGCTATTGACCCAACAAGTCCATTCAGCGGTGGCGCATTACTTGGTGATCGGGTAAGAATGAATCATTATAATAATGACAAAAGTGTCTTTATCCGAAGCATGGGTACACACGGGGAGCTTGGGGGATTAGCGCGCAAAGCTCAGGAAGCTGGTGATATATTAGCAGCAAGCGGGAAAGATGTTATAATTTTTGAAACAGTTGGTGTTGGTCAAGGTGAATATGATGTAGCAAAAGCTGCAGATCTAACGATTCTGGTCCTAGTCCCAGAATCGGGTGATGAGGTACAACTGATGAAAGCTGGATTAATCGAGATAGCGGATCTTTTTGTTATCAATAAATCTGATCGTGAAGGAGCAGATCGACTAGCAGACACATTAAGTTCCATGATCAATGCTATGGGTAATGACAGCAAACCTGATGCACCTGTTTTCACTACAGTTGCCAGCGACGGAAGGGGAATGGATAAATTATTCGATGGTGTTTTTGATCAGCTTGGCAAACTTGATCGTTGCGGTCTACTGGAACAGAAAAAGAAAGAACGATATCGAAATCGAGTAAAAAAGTTGGTAAAGGAACAGCTGTTGAGTGAATTTTGGACGGAAGATAGGATTAGAAAATTAGAGGATGCAACAATATCGCTAGATACGATCACGGAATCACCCTATAGTATCGCAAATGATATATTAAAAAGTTTTAAGTCATGAGTGATAACGTTACCAGTCAGATGTCATTCCTTGAACATTTAGAGGAATTGCGCTGGCGGTTGATTAAAAGCATAATTGCTATTTTATTTGGCGGTTCATTTTGTTTTCTTTTTATTGATGATATATTGCAATCCCTGATTGCACCTATTCGTAATTTATCTAACCCGCCTGACTTGCAAGTGTTAAAGGTACAGGGTATGTTCATGATCAAGTGGGGCGTGGCTTTGCTTGGCGGTATCGTTGTGGCAATACCGGTGTTGACGTATCAAATAGCAAAATTTATCGGCCCAGGTCTGTACAAGGACGAGAAAAAGGTGATGGTTCCGCTTGTCTTTTTCAGTTATATGGCATTTCTAGCAGGGATAGTATTCGCTTATTATGTTTTAATACCATATTCTCTGGAATTTTTCACCTCAATGGGAATGATGGAGGTAAAAAATAATTTTTCTATTAATTATTATTTCAGTTTTATCTCAATGTTGTTGCTTGGTAGCGGGGTAATATTTGAACTACCAATAGTGGTATTCATACTAAGTGCAATAGGGTTGCTAACACCTGCATTTATGCGTCATTACCGCCGCCACGCCATCGTAGTTATACTTGTATTATCAGCCTTTATAACACCTCCAGACCCAATCAGTCTTGTTTTTATATCAATTCCACTGGCTTTTCTGTATGAAATTAGCATTGGTGTTTCCTGGATGGTAAACCGTAGTAAATAGTCTACAAATAGGCGTAATATTTAATATGGGTAATGATTTAAAAACGCTGAAAGAAATCACTGCCCCTATATTCGATGATATAAAACTGTTTGAGACGGAATTTCGCGATGCTCTCAAATCTGAGGTGCGTCTTGTGAATACAATAGGAAAATATATATTACGGCACAAAGGTAAGCATATTAGACCAATACTAACGATTCTTGCGGCTCGGACTTGCGGTAAGCCGGGCCTCAATAGCTACCGGGCTGCTGCAATGATTGAATTACTTCATATTGCAACATTGGTTCATGATGATGTTGTTGATGAGGCGACAACTCGTCGTGGTTTTCCATCAATCAATAGGGTATGGAAAAACAAGGTTGCTGTTCTAATGGGTGATTTTATTTTTAGTAAAGCACTTATAAATCTAGTTGGTATTAAAGATTTTGAAGCACTGGCGCTCATATCTGAAACAGCCGAAAAATTAAGTTCTGGTGAGATCCTGCAAATTGAAAAAAGTCTTACCAGATCAATGACAGAAAAAGTGTATTATGATATGATCTATAAAAAGACTGCCAGTCTCATTTCGACTTCTTGTGAACTTGGAGCTATTACGTCGACAAAAACGGATAAAGATCGCAATAGAATGCGCATTTTCGGTGAAAAACTGGGTATGGCCTTCCAAATTAAAGATGATTTATTTGATATGCTTGGTGTTGAATCAAAAACAGGTAAGAATTTCGGCGCTGACGTAAAAAAAAATATGATTACTCTGCCACTTATTCATTCGTATTCTACGCTAACCAAATCTGAATCAAGACAAGTTAAAAAGATTTTAAATCTTAAAAGAAAATCAAAAAAAGATATTAATGAATTGACTGAACTGGTTAATGCGTCAGGCGGTTTTGAATATGCTAATCAAAAAATTGATGAATTCAGCAGTCAAGCCATAGATATTCTAGGTGAATATCCAGACTCTCCTTACAAACAATCCTTAGCGGATCTTGTAATTTTCAATTCCCACCGAAATTCTTAACATGAAAGACCCGAGGGCCATTCTGGTCCTAAGATTTAGTTCCATAGGTGATATCGTACAACTAACCTCACCATTAAAGTCATTGCGTGATCGTTATCCACAAACACGGATTGATATAATTACATTAGATGATTATTCAGAACTGCTGTTAGATCATCCTGATATCAATCGAATAGTACATATACCGCGTGGAATGAAATATCAAGAACTTAAAGAAATCGGCAAAATGTTAGCCGCTAAGGGTTATGATTTGATTATCGATTTACACAACGTTATTAGATCTCAGATTATTCGCCGCCAATTCAAAACTGCCAAGAAGGTTATATATAAAAAGCCGCGTTGGAAACGATTTAAACTTATTGAACTCAAGAAAAATCATTTTCCTGATGAATTTTCCCAAAGATGGCTCTACCACCAATGTTTAGAAGAATTATTGGATAATGATTATCTAGTCCCGAAAACTAAGCTGGTTATCCAAAAGAACGAGCAGAGTGAAATAAAATTGTTTTTAGAGAAAGAAGGCTTGACGGGATCCTACATAACATTAGTACCTGGTGCTAACTGGCCGGAGAAGACTTGGCTTGTTGACCGTTATAATGAGTTAGTTAATTTGATAGTAAATAAGCTAGGATTAAGTATTGTAATGATTGGCGGCATGAATGACGGAATTTGCAGTGCAATAGCTAATGATAAGAGCAAACAGGTTCTTGATCTGCATGGGAAATTAGATTTAAGGAAATCCCTAGCTATTATTTCCTTAGGAGAAATGACAATCGGCGGTGATACAGGTATGGTCCATGCTTCCGAAGCACTTGGCGTACCAGTTACAATGATCATGGGGCCAACAAATCTTCAGATGGGAGGCGGTATAATGCTGGAAACATCGGTAGCCATTGAAAAAGATCTTTGGTGCAGACCTTGTAGTCAAAACGGAAAGCGTCCCTGCTATCGTTCACAGCAATATTGTATGACAGAAATATCCACTTCGGATGTCAGGCGTGCCGTTCAAAAGGTGCTGGCCTGATGAAATATTTCTGGTTTTTTGTATATAAAATTATATTGATACCAATAGTGGTCGTTATTGGAGCAATTGGTTTATGTTTTAACAAAAAATTAAGGGATGGTTTATTCGGACGTTTTCAAACTAGAAAGGTATTAAAAAATTACCTAAATGAGCTGAATGGAGATGAAATAATTTACTGGTTTCATGCATCATCCCACGGTGAGTTTCTACAGACAAAACCGGTGCTGCTAGGATTAAAAGAGGTTGAACCCCATGCGAAACTAATTGTCAGTTTTTTTTCACCATCGGGTTACCAACACGTAAATGATAAATCTATAGATTGCAAAATCTACCTGCCCCTTGATTTTTACTGGACTGTTAAATCAGCATTGCGTTTAGTTAGACCTGAAAAACTAATTTTTGCCGCTTATGATATTTGGCCTAATCTTATTTGGGCAGCAAAAGAACTCGGAATTCCTACAGTATTGTTTGCAGCAAGGTTTAAGAAAGGGACAGCAAAACTACTGCCAGTGGTACGAAACTTTTATCATCATGTTTATAAGAATTTCCACTCAATCTATACCATTACTAAAACTGATCACAATCATTTACAATTGATGCTTGAAAATTCAAGTAATACGACCGTGCGAGTGTTTGGGAATCCCAGATATGATCACGTAAAGAGCACAGCGGATAAATTTACAACGGAACATACCAAATCAGTATTGAGTCGAAAAAAGAGAATTATATTTGCCAGTATACATGATGAAGACGAAAGAATTATTTATGAAAGTGTATTGCGGCTGTTGAATGACTATGAAAGCTTATCTATACTTTGGGTGCCCCATGAACCAATTCCTTCTGTAATTGATGCTTCAGTACAGCGATTTGAGGAATTGGGGTTTAAGGTTAGTATATTTAGCAAACAAACACCTTATGATAAGGATGACCCTAAGGTAATTGTAGTGGATGTTGTTGGTGTATTATCGCACCTATATTGGGACGGGATTATAGCATATGTTGGAGGTGGTTTCTCCACTGGAATTCATAATGTTATGGAACCAGCAATAGCACGACTGCCAATATTGTTTGGTCCAAAATATAAAAATTTTCACGAAGCAGAAGAGTTGATAAAATCCGGCGGTGGCTGGTCTATTGAGAATGGCGAAGAATTATTTGATAAAATTAATATTTTGTTGAGTGATGACTCAAAAATAATACCGGCTAGCTTTGCAGCAACAGATGTGATTCACAGGAATGTCGGCGCCGCAACGCGCGTAGTTAGAGGGATTATTCGTGACTAATAATTTAAAGTTTCATATTCAGTTTCCAAAATTCTCACAGGACTATGAAGCCAGTTTTTCATCAGGGTTACATTTGATTATTGGTGAGAGTGGCGTAGGAAAATCAAGATTTTTCCGAAAATTATGTGGCATGGATACAGCAGCAGGCAACTTTGATTTGAAAATTCATGAAAAACCAACGCATACGATTCCACTTTTTCAAAATCCAGAAAATCAAATTGTAAGTTCAACCCTTGATGGAGAAATAGCTTTTTCGGCTGAATGTATATTTTCTGATCCCAATAAGATTACATCTTTAGTTGATGGAATAAAAGATGAGTTGAATTTCATTGATGATGGAACAAGGCACCCGGTTACTCTAAGTGGTGGTGAGAAGGAATTACTAAACCTAGCGACTGCCTTGAGCGTAAAGCCTGACTTAATTGTAATAGATGATGGGCTGTCATTTTTAAACAGTAAGGCAAAGAAAACCCAGGTGCAGCGTTTAGGTAAATATATTAAAGAAACAGGTAGTATTATTTTATGGTTCACATCGGATATTTCAGATTTAAAATTTGGCGATACGGCATGGGAGCTAACACTGAATTCATTCACTGAAATAGACCAAAACATCTCAATACCAAAATATCAGCACACCAATCATCCTGCCGGCAAGCTAAATCTGATAGCCGATCATTTAACATATTTTTATGATCATAAAAGAATAATCCTTAATGATTTAAGTATTGAAAGTTTAGAAACACGCTGTTTCGGAATCATTGGTGCTAATGGTTCAGGTAAAACCACAATTGCCGGAATCATCAGTGGTATACTTCCTGATTATTCGGGCGAATTTCAGTTAAATATCAATGGAAGATCACCCACGATAGGATATTTAAATCAATTTCCAGAAAAGATGCTAGGGACTTTTACACTTGGCGAATTCCTACTTGATTTGCAGCATTTTGGGAAATTAAACCCATTGATGGTTAACCAAACATTGAATATGATGAATGAGTATCAAATTAATTGGCGGTTAATTGAGAATCAGCCGGCCATTGACGTACAATGGACTGCTTTACGCTTATCGATGATAATTCTATTAGGGTCTAGTAATTATGATCTAATCATCCTTGATGAACCTACATTTGGTCTAGGTTGGCGGCAAAAACAAACTTTAGCTGGCTTTATCAATAAAATATTAAACAAAAAACATTGTATTATTATTTCGCATGATGAACAATTTATCCACAGTATATGTGATAAAGTCTTGGAATTAGAATCAAAAAGTATAATGCAAAATCCTGATTTAGTTCGTGAACAACGATAATCAACAATCACGTATAACAGATCCATCACGGATCTTAACACTGGCAAATTTCATCAGTCTCGTTCGTGCATTGCTGGCGATTCCAATTATTTTCACACTAAGAGACCCGGAAAAACTTTACCTTACTTTCTGGTTAATTGTAATAGCTATTTTATCGGATGTATTAGATGGCTGGGTAGCAAGGAAATCACATGGTGTGACTCATTTTGGACAATGGCTTGACCCCATTGCAGATTTCATTCTCATACTAGCAATAACGTCCTTCATGGTCTATGAAGGACGATTCCCAATCTGGTTCTTTACTTTTTACTTAGTTAGGTACGTGTCTATAGCGCTGCCTGCGATTTACTTATTGAACCACACGCATTTTGTACTACATTCAAATTGGTGGGGCAAATGGGGTGCTGGAATTACAACTCTCGGTGTGTTCTTACATATTTTTCATATCCAGGGTGTTCCTTATCTTCCATTATTGACTCTAGCGATAGCGTCATATTTGCTGATTATTAGTTGGATAAGGTACTATAAAAAATTTATCAAAGAATTCAAATCACTTCAACAGTCGTAAATGATAACTAAGTTATTCCAAGCGTTATCAAAAACGCGTAATGGTATAGCTGGTGCGTTTAATACTTTATTAAAACAACGGGTCACGCCAGAAACGCTAGAAATGCTGGAAGAAACATTAATTACAGCAGATCTTGGAATTTATACAACTTCTGGTATTATTAAAGTCGTGGAAAAAAACGCAACAAAAAATTTTATTAAAGCAGTAAGAAATCATATGTTCTCAATTTTACCGGAAGAAATTCATGAATTACCAGATAATCCCTATGTGGTTCTGATAGTGGGTGTTAATGGTACAGGCAAGACAACAACAGCAGCAAAATTAGCACATTATTACAAGTCAATGGGAAGAAGTGTTATATTAGTTGGAGCAGATACATATAGGGCAGCGGCTTTAGAGCAATTAAAGATTTGGTCAAATAGAATTGGTGTTCGTTTGGTAAGCAGCCAATCTGCTAAGGATCCGTCAGCCGTTATTTACGATGGAATAAAAGCTGCTCAAAATGATGATTCTAATATTGTGGTTGTTGATACGGCAGGAAGGCTACATACACATAAAAACCTAATGACAGAATTAGTGAAAATGAAACGCACCATTTTGGAAAAGTTTAAAGACTATTCTTTGAAAACAATGATTACTATTGATGCTAACCTAGGGCAGAATTCACTATTTCAAGCCAAGGAATTTTCAAAATATATCGATATTGATGCTGCAATCTTAACAAAAATGGATGGAACAGCTAAAGGCGGTATTGTCTTCTCATTGAACAGAGATTTAAATATCCCCGTAGAATTTTTGGGGATCGGTGAGGACATTGGAGACTTTGAAATATTTGATCAAGAACATTATGTAAATTCCGTTATTGGTATGAGCGATGATTGAAGAAAAACAGAAATTGCATCTTATTAGTCTAGGATGCGCAAAAAACTTGGTCGATTCTGAAATTCTGCTGGGTGGCCTTAAACATAGTCAATATGATGTAATTGATGAACCCGATGAAGCGGATACAATTATTGTCAACACTTGCGGTTTTCTTGATATCGCACGTGAAGAATCAGTGGATACAATACTTCAGGCAGCTGAACTAAAAAAATCTGGCATTGTCAAACAACTGGTGGTAATGGGTTGCCTCTCAGAAAGATATCCTGTAGAGTTAAAGGAAGAGATCCCTGAAGTAGATCGATTCTTTGGTACTAATGACCATAAGCAAATTGCATCATTTCTGACTGGGAAGGAATATAGTAGAGATGACCCTCTTTTTTATCGCTCACTTCTGACCCCATCACACTATAGTTATTTAAAAATTGCGGAGGGCTGTGATAATGGTTGTTCTTTTTGCAGCATACCTATAATGCGCGGGTTGCAGAAGAGTCGTATGTTACCAGAGATTCTGGATGAAACTAGTCGCTTGGTTGACAATGGAGTAAAAGAAATAATGATAATTGCGCAGGATACGACTACTTATGGTTGGGATCTATCAAAAAAGGTATACTTAAGCGATTTGATCTATGCGATGGATCAAATGGACAATGCTCCTGATTGGATTAGGATTCATTATGCACATCCGGCGCACCTCAGTCAGCGAATAATCGATGCGCTGGCAGTATCGAATCGAGTTTGTCGGTACATTGATATGCCGATACAGCATGCTTCTGATAGATTATTAAAATCGATGCGAAGAGGTCTCAATCAGGATGGTATTCGCGAAAGAATTCAGAAATTGAAGGTTGCAATTCCTGAGATAAGGATTCGGACAACTCTGATTGTTGGTTACCCAGGTGAAAGCGAAGAGGATTTTAAGGATTTAACTGATTTTGTAGCGGAAATAAAGTTTGATCACTTAGGTGTGTTTACTTATTCGGAAGAAGAAGGTACTATTGCTGCAGATTTGGAAGATAATATTTCAAGAGAATTAAAAGATGAACGAAAAGCTGTAATAATGGACATTCAAAATAATATTAATTATGAGAAAAACAGTGCTATGGTTGGTCAAATACAAAAAGTAATAATTGACGAGGTTGGTGAAAATGTTGCAGTGGGAAGAACTGAGTTTGATTCGCCTGAAATAGATAATATTGTCCGGGTGAATGGGAAGGTAAATAAAGGTGTCTTTTATAATGTTAAAATTGACGATTTCAACGAATATGAATTGATTGGAAGTGTGTGAAGAGCCCGGGAAGAACGAAAAATTATTTCACTGACATAGTAATAATGCCTTTTCGTAAATTACTACAAGTTCACATGCGCCATTCACATACCAAATGGATAGTCCGGCTGGTAATATTATTACTATTTACTAGTATTTTACCTGTACATACATCTGAATTGTACGCCCAACGATCTACAAGTAAGAAATCTGCTAAGAAGAAATCGTCAGGGAAAAGGAAAAGCAGCAGTAAAAAGAAAAGCTCAAAAGGAGCAAAAGGTAAAAAGAAAACCTCAAAAAAAGGGAAAGGTAAAAAGAGTTCAGCTAGTAAAAAGGCCCAGGTTAAAAAATATGTAGACCGGGGTAAAAAACGGTACAAATCGAAAAATTACCGTGGTGCGCTAGATGACTTTAAAAAGGCGCATAAGATCGCTCCATCAAAAACTACCAATTCATATATATCCAGAATAACTGGAGTATTAAAAAAAGGCTCATCTAAGAAAAAAGCAGTAGTTAAAGCTAAAAAACCAACACTCAGCGCAATGAAGTTAGCTGGTGAGTTATATGATTTAAATAATGATCTTTCTGATAGTCGTCGCAGGATGGGGCGAGCCATGAAATATTTAATACCGCGTCAGGAAAAGCATTTATCTAAATTAGAATCACGGCCAGTCTATACGACAGCTGATTTTGAACAAGCTGCTGATAGCGCACCTGACGATCTTAGGATGCAAAGGCAGTTGGGTCTACATTATGAGGTAAATGGTAATTGGAGTAAAGCAAAGGACGTATATCTGCGGCAAGTTGCTCGCCACTATCATAATCCAGATGCCCATTATTTTCTGGGGTCACTGTATGAAAAATTGGGCGATTTTCAAAAAGCACAACAATCCTATGAGGAGGCATTAGATCTGGATGTCAATCACAAGGCCACTTTAGACGCAATGGCTGTACATCAAAAAGATTCACCAGCAGTGGAAATGAGTCGGCAGGTATTGGTTCGAACTGCTGCTAAGGCACCAGAAGGACCAGCGCAGCAATTTACCCTAATACATGAAAAAATAAATGACGGACTATTTAATGATGCCATTGCAATGGCAGAAAAAGCTGCTGAGAAATATCCTGATCAAAATGGATTTATCTTTTTGCAGGCTGTCGCTTATAATGATTTGGGTGAAATTGACCTTGCCAAGGCAGCTTTCCAGCAATCCATTAGGATGGATCCAAAACATAAGGAATCGCATTTAGGATTAGGCAACCTATACTATAATATGGGTAAATACGTTTATGCAGCACTGGGCTTTGGAGATGTTGTTTATTTAAATCCTCAGGACTTGGATGCACGTTACATGCAGGGTCTGAGTTATTTTAATGCCCAAGAATGGGGATTGGCTGCATCTGTATGGGAAGATCTCCTGCATTATCAAAGCCAGCACCCAATTGTAAGGAATCTGTTACCCCAAGCATATTATATCTTAGCTGTTGAATATAATCGATTGGGTGAACCAAGCCTGGGCAGGACATCTTTTGAGAAAGCATTAAGTGTAAATTCGAATTCTTATGCCTGGTTACCTGGTGCATTCAGGACATTGGGTAAATACTATCAAGAAAAAGGTATGCATAAGCAATCCTTGGTCGCATATCAAGAAGTTCTGGAACTACGACCCAATGATTCCAGCGCCTATACTGGTATGGGGGTTACCTATTGGAAGATGAATGAGCATCAGCTAGCGAAGGCTGCGTGGAATCGAAGTTTACAAATAAACCCAGATGCTAATGATGCAAAAGGCTGGTTAATATTGTCTAAACGCCTGGGTTCTTAGAAACCGCCTCAATCTCGACTGTTACCCTTAGATCTTACGTTCTTATTTTCCTGATATGAAATATCCTTATTTTAGCATATTTCTGCTCATAGTTACGTCGCTTACCGCGAAATATCCCGGAGATGATGTTGTTTGGAAAGCCGTTCGAGCATTTTATAATTATGATACTGGTCGAGCGATAACAATTCTTAACAACGCTCGTGTGGATTTCCCAGAAAACCCTACCGTACATCTTACCTGGGTTGCGGCCCGATGGCTCCATAGTCAAGCGCATGATCCATTGGATGTTACTTGGTACATGCTAAATGAGGATATCGAAATAATTATTCCCGTCTATAACGATTTGGTGGAACGATTTCCAGATGATCCAAATTATAAATTGTATCTCGGGTCATCTATAGGTTTGAAAGCAAGGGTATATTTGGGGCAAAAAGAGTGGTTAAAGACGTTGATATGGGGATACAGGGGTTTCACACAGATATTGGATGTTGCGCAAAAACACCCTGAGATAACTGATACACAGTTACCACTTGGAATTGTTGAATATTATGCAGGAATGTCAAATTTTCTTGTTCGATGGGCTGCAGGTATGTTTGATTTAAACCCTTCTACTATTGCTGGCGAAAAAAAGATCTTAAATGCTGCTGAAAATGGTGAATGGTCCTGGATCGAAGCCAAAGGAACACTGGTATTTATGCATCTATGGATAGATCCCAAGCCAAAATTTGCACTGCTGTTCAGTCACGATTTGGTGACATATTTTCCCAAACGTTATTATTACCGTGTACTTTATACAGAAAGCCTGCTTAACAATGGACTATTAACAGATGGTTATCAGTCATTACTACAACTAGATACAATGTTTGCAGGTCTGACAGATATTCACAAGGATTGGTATCTTGCTTACCGGAAATACGAGTGGGCATTATATTATTATTTGAATGGAGATTATCCATTGGCCATGAGTGCTTTGGATATTGCTATAAATAACTATGGCGCTGAATTAGATGTTGTGCTGGGCAACGCATTATTATTGAATGGCAAGATCTACGATATATTAGGAGATCGAAAAACAGCTGTAAAGTTGTATCGGGATTGTATTCGCCTTGATAATTTTACTTATGCAATGGAAAATGCAGAACAATACCTAGGTACGCCCTATGTTAGGCAGGGGATTGATTAATGGAAATTCGACCTGATTCGTTTTGTGAAAGCCTGACCAAATACGTACGTTTTCCATCCAGAGAAGTAATGGTTGGCTCTCTAGGTATTGGAGGAAATAATCCAATACGAATCCAATCAATGACAACTACAGATACAATGGATACGCGAGCAACGGTAGATCAGTCTTTACGGATGATTGAAGCAGGATCAGAATTAGTCCGGATCACCGCTCCCAGCAAGCGGGAAGCTGAAAACTTAAATACAATAAAAGAAGAAATTCGAAATTGTGGTTATAAAACACCAATAGTTGCCGATATACATTTTACGCCTAACGCAGCACTTATTGCTGCCACTATAGTTGAAAAGGTACGCATTAATCCTGGGAATTACGCTGATCGAAAAAAGTTTGATTTTATCGAATACACAGATGCATCATACGAACAGGAACTTGATAGAATAAGAGAAAGATTTATACCTCTGGTTAAGGTGTGCAAAGAAAATGGTACCGCATTGCGTATTGGTACAAACCATGGATCATTATCGGATAGAATTTTAAGTCGGTATGGCGATACACCACTAGGCATGGTTGAATCTGCTATGGAATTTATCCGTATTTGTGAAGAATTCGATTATCATGATCTGATATTATCGATGAAAGCCAGTAATACCCAGGTCATGGTACAAGCATATCGCTTGACAGTTGCCATGATGAAACGAGAGGGGATGAATTATCCGTTACACCTTGGCGTTACAGAAGCGGGTGAAGGAGAAGACGGCCGTATTAAATCTGCTGTGGGTATTGGAAGTTTATTGGAAGATGGTATTGGCGATACAATCCGTGTATCCTTGACCGAGGATCCTGAGTTGGAAATCCCAGTAGCTCAACAACTAGTGCAAAGATACAGCACACGCAACAGTCATTCTGAAATAAGGTCTATCAAAAATCCTCCTTTTCGACCCTATGATTATACCAGAAGATCCACAATCTCGACAGGGAACATAGGTGGTAATAATGTACCGCGGGTAATAATCGATTTATCTGCTGTCGATAAATTAATACCAGAAGATTTAATTAAGGCAGGATACATTTATTCTGAAAGCCTTGATAAATGGTCAATAAGTGAACAAGCAGCGGATTTCGTTTATGTTGGAAAAGGACACCTGAGTTTTGAATTGCCGGGAATGATTAGTGTAATCCAGAACGAAAATTCTTGGCAAAAAAAGGACCAGACTCTGCCATTATTTTCATTGGATCATTACTTAAAATATAAAGGTACAGGGGGTACAATTAATTTTGTTAGTATATCACTGTCAGATTGCTTCAGGCCAGAACTATATACGTTAAAGAATAAACAGTCAATTGTGTTGGTAATTGACACCGCTAATGAGCATGGGATTGCTGAACAGCGTCGAGCTTTCTTTGAAATAATTAATGCTAATTGGGATGTACCCATTGTCATTCGTAGAGATTATAATGCCAGCGTAAAAGATGAATTTCAAATATTTACTGCAACGGATTTAGGATCATTGTTAATAGATGGGTTTGGTGATGGTATTTGGTTAACAGCAGATATACCTGTCGATTTGATTACACAGACTTGTTTTGGAATATTACAAGCTACCCGGACGCGTATTTCAAAAACAGAATATATTTCATGTCCTTCTTGTGGCCGGACATTATTTAATTTGCAGGAAATAACCGGAAAAATTAGATCAAGGACTAACCACCTTAAAGGTGTAAAAATAGGTGTTATGGGCTGTATCGTAAATGGTCCGGGAGAAATGGCAGATGCTGATTATGGTTATGTTGGAACAGGTGTAGGTCAAATATCTTTATACAAGGGTTACGAAGTTATCGAAAGAAATATTCCTATTGAAAAAGCTGTAGATGCACTAATCAACTTAATAAAAGAAAGTGGTGATTGGGTTGAATTAGAGGAATGAAAAATAACAAAATACTCAGTAAAACGAGTTTTCGGAATTGGTAGCTTTTATCGTATGTTCAATGGTTTAAATCCAGACAAAGTTTCATGAATAATAAAATCAAAATCTCTATTATTACCTGTACTTGTTTTATTTCATTATTATTATATCCAGCTACATTAGCACTCGCGCAAGAAACTGAGGAAACAGAGCGCAATCTGATTGCTGTATATTGGACGACACTTGACCAAAAGGAAAAGGAAATATATTTATTCTCATATTTAACACAAGTTTATGAAACATATGATGCACTAAAAAAACAGGTTGGATATAGTGAAATAACCCAATGGTACTATGATAACAAAGCAGAAACCGTTTTTGGTATTTTTGATCAACTCGATAAAACTGATATATTGGAATTTATCGGTTGGGTTGATGAGTATTACAGTCACAAAGAATTTCAGAATAATTCATTTATGGATGCGCTAGTATTTGCCTTCCGCTTTCAGCAAGCTTCTGGTGAAACTATCTGGGAAAAATACGAGAATTTGAAATTTGGTAAAATTAAGTTTGAGGGTGAATGAAAATATTAAAACCGAAGTTCATTCTTGATTGGGGTGAAATTCGTAAAGAGGGTGGCTATTTAAAGCTACTAAAGAAGAAAGGCTTCATAGTCCTTGTAGCGTTTATTCTATTTTATCTGATTCGCGATTCACTACTATATATTGTAATCCCTGTATTGATTGCCAAGGGATTTATTACCTGTTAGTGAATGTTTGCAAAAGCTCTTAGTAGCGCTGTACTTGGTATTGATACATATATTGTTGAAGTAGAAGCCCACCTCACTGGCTCCCAACTACCCAGATTTCTAACTGTTGGGCTGCCAGAATGTGCTGTAAAAGGGAGTAAAAAACGGGTTACAGCAGCTATCAAAAACAGTGGTTATAAATTTCCGTTGAAACATGTAACAATCAATTTAGCCCCGGCTGATATACGGAAAGAGGGGAGTGCCTTTGATCTACCTATAGCTATAGGAATACTGGCAGCAACTGGTGAAGTGAAACCAGATTATCTTGAAAACATTCTTTTATTAGGTGAATTGGCGCTAGATGGGACTTTGCGACCGATAAAGGGCGCTCTACCCATTGCTATTTGTGCATGAGATTCAAAAGTTAAAGGTATTATTTTGCCAACACAGAATGTAAAGGATGCAAGTGTTGTAGATGGAATAAAAACAGCGGGTGCAAACTCACTTTGCGGATGTTGTTGGCATATTAAACGAAGATAAATCAATTAAAGCAGTGCGGGCTGATAAAAGAAAAAATTTTCAAAGGATCATGCGTTATTCCATAGATTTTTCGGATGTAAAAGGCCAGGGTCAGGTAAAACGCGCATTAGAAGTTGCAGCTGGAGGTGGACATAATGTTATCATGGTAGGGCCACCTGGGAGTGGTAAAACTATGTTGGCCAAACGATTACCTACTATTTTACCCGATTTAATTCTAGACGAAGCACTTGAGACTACGAAAATACATTCCGTTGCAGGACTTCTACCTGCGACACAGGGTTTGGTTGCGACTAGACCTTTCAGGTCACCACATCATACAATAAGTGATGCTGGTTTAATTGGCGGTGGGACTGTCCCAAAACCTTGGGAAGTAAGCTTATCTCACAATGGTGTATTGTTTCTTGATGAATTGCCGGAGTTTAAAAAGAATGTCCTTGAAGTGATGCGACAGCCGCTTGAGAATGGTGATGTTACTATTTCTAGGGCTTCAATTAGCCTGAGTTATCCCGCAAGGTTTTTGTTGCTAGCAGCAATGAATCTTTGTCCATGTGGTTACGCTACAGATAGCCATAATGAATGCACTTGCACACCACAAATAATTCAGAAATATATGAATAGAATATCTGGCCCCTTGATGGATCGAATTGATATACATATTGAAGTACCCGCTGTACCATTTACAGAACTATCTAGTAAAACAAACGGTGAGAAATCTGATGTAATAAAATCTAGGGTACAGTTAGCAAGACAAAGACAATTGGATCGTTTTGAGGAAATGCCGACGGTTTTTTGTAATGCCCAAATGGAATCAAACGAGTTGAAGAATTATTGTACACTGGGATCAAAACAATCAGAATTATTAAAAAATGCTATGGAAAATTTGGGTCTTTCTGCCCGTGCGTATGATCGAATATTGAAAGTTTCAAGAACAATTGCTGATCTTGAAGGTGAAGAGTCAATTCGTACAACCCATATTAGCGAAGCAATTCACTACCGTAGCCTGGATCGTAAGCTATGGTTAGCATAATGGGTTTCCGATTATTTGTAGTCATTATTATTGGTTGCTTTGTTTTGATAAATACTGGTTGTACGCCACCAATCCAAACTCTAGAAATATATAATAATGGTAAGCCAAAATTTGCTCGTGAATACAAAGTGATTTTGAGTGGCCTTGGGTCAGATTCGATTACGGTAAAATTGATACAATATTATCGTAACGGTATGCAGCATTACCAGCAGGAGATAATGAACAAACAAGCGAATGGAAAATATTTTTCTTGGCACCCAACGGGTGTCAAGTCAGCAAAAGGTAGATATTTAAATGGGGAGTTATCTGATAAATGGACTTGGTGGGGAAAAGATGGTCTACCTGATTCAATTAGGACGTTTCGCAAGGGAATGTTGCATGGAGAATATATAGATTATTTTGTCAATGGGAAGCCTCATAAACTGATGGAATATGTTGAAAATAAGAAATATGGGTATTATAAAGAATTAGATGAAAAAGGAAGGAAAGTCTCCGTTGGAGAATACCGTAATGATATACCGCATGGCCATTGGATATGGTGGAAAAATAGAATTAAAACTAGAGAATTAACGTATGAAAACGGGTTGAAGAATGGACCTTTTAAGATCTACGATAAACTGGGTAAAAAGAAGATTATAGGTCAGTATAAAAATGATAAAAAAGATGGTGAGTGGAATTGGTTTAGCGACCAAAAAGGATTGGACTCGCTTATTGTATACGATAACAATCAATATAATGGAGAATATAAGATTTGGCACGCTAATGGTAACCCAGCTGTTACGGGGTACTATAATAACGGATTAAAAAATGATAAATGGAAATGGTTCAATAAAAAGGGTCAAAAGGATTCCATTAAGATATATGATACTGGGCAATTATTCGGTTTAGCAACCATTTACTATGATGGTAGGCAACCTCGCAAAATAATTACTTATATAAATAATAAATTACATGGAAAAATGACATCCTTTTATCGTGATGGTATGACTGAATCAGAGATTACATTTGCCAATGGTCTGCGATCAGGTTCTTATAAATTTTTGGATTCTGAAGGTAACATTGAAGAAGAAGGTGCATACCTAAAGGGTAACTTGCATGGACTTGTATTACGATGGTATACCACTGAACAATTATCAAGTACAGCAATGTTCTCTTCCGGAAAGTTACAAGGTTTGATGCGAGTTTTTAGCCCCTCTGGATCAACAATGAAAGAAGGATATTTCTTTGATGGTCTGCCTGTGGCAATTTTTGAATATTATGAAAATGGTCGTTTTAGACGCATTCTATCCTATCGTGGAAACGAAATCATTCAAGAGAAAGTTTGGGCCGAGACAGGTGCTGAGATAACAACTCCAGCTCTTGGAATTCGAACAAAATCAAATGTGCATAGCAATGGTAATCCAAGGTATGAGTGTACCTACAAAAACAATAGTAAGCATGGTATTGAATGGAATTGGGGTGAGTATTTTGATTTGCAGTCATTGAATATATATGATCAAGGTTTACTCGTTTTAAAACGAACCTGGTCCGCGCCAGGCGTTCCTAATGAGGACATCCTGTTCCCCGGAAGATCAAAGCAAGTCATTATTGGTCCATATTCCAGTGCAGGTTAAGCATGAATAAGTGTAATTTAATGCACCAATGGTAGATAAAATTCTAGATCAAATGTTCGTTTGGGGTCATCCTATATTAATATTAGTCCTAGGGATTATTTTAGGATGGCTAATAAAGCGGTTTGTTCATAGCCGCTTGTCAAAATTAGCTGATAAAACAAAATGGCGCGGTGATGATATTATTCTTAATTCGATCGAACCGCATATTATTCTCTGGTTTTTTCTTGCGGCTGCAAGGATTGCTATTGATAGCATCAAATTATCGGAGCCATTTTCTTCCTATAAAGAATACCTTGCAACAATTATTGTAATTATTCTGTTTTTATCTGTAACGGTGACTATTAGCAAATTGCTAGTAGGTCTATTCAATTTATGGGCGGAAAAACAGGGGCGGGGTTTTCCGTCAACCACTATGTTTACAAATTTTGTCTATATAATTGTATGGGGCATCGGGCTCATGATAATACTTGATTCGCTGAATATTGCCATTACGCCAATCCTAACGGCGCTAGGAGTTGGTGGGTTAGCGATAGCTTTGGCATTGAAGGATACACTTAGCGATGTATTTAGCGGTCTACATATATTGCTGAGTGGTAAAGTAAAACCTGGTGATTTTGCAGAACTCGATTCTGGAGAAAGGGGTTATATCAGTGATATTACCTGGCGCAATACTACGATGCTGGAACGCACAAACAATGTCATCAATATCCCCAATTCAAAATTATCTACAGCAATTATCAAAAACTATGATTCTGGGGATTCATCTTTTTCAGTACGTATTCCTGTGGGGGTATCCTACAATAGTGATCTCGAACATGTAGCTAGTGTAACGAAAAATGTTGCGATAGATGTTGCGAAAGATGTTGAGGGTTGTAATACGGATGAAGAGCCTTTAGTACGGTTCTATGAGTTTGGAGAATCAAGCATAAACTTGAAGGTTTATTTCAAAGCGGAGAAATATGGTGACCAACATAACATTATTGATACATTTGTAAGGCGGCTTCATAAACGCTACAATGAAGAAGGTATTGATATTCCTTTCCCAATTCGTACCTTGATTCATCAAAATTCTCAAGAATGAAGAGCTGGCTGATTCTTGGATCCATTATTATGGCTTTGGCAGTTATAGCAGGTGCGTTTGGGGCGCATGGGTTGAAGGATAAAATAACCCCTGATGATCTGAAAACTTATGAAAAAGCTGTACAGTACCAAGGTTACCACGCAATTGGTTTAATGATAATCGGCATATTGGGTTTCCATATTTCTAAAGATCTACTTGGTTTACCTGCAATGTTTTTTGTTATTGGAATTGCTTTTTTTTCGGGATCACTATATTTATTGGTTCTAACCGATATACGCTGGTTAGGGCCAATCACTCCAATTGGCGGTGCTGCGTTTATCTTGGGCTGGTCCTTATTAGCCTGGAATCTTTTGACAGGTTAATACTTTTTGCACCTCAAAATTCAGCCATTATCAGGTCATGCTCGTGATTTATATGAAAATCATGGTCATTTCCATGACGGTGATGCAGGTCTTGATTTATTCATAATTGATAATTTAACGATTGAGCCAGGAGAGACGGCAATAATTAAATCGTATATTGCTTGTGAAAATACTGATGGAAAACCCTACTTTTTGATGCCACGATCCAGTATTTCTAAGACGCCCTTACGACAGTGCAATTCGGTTGGTTTGATTGATGGAGGATATCGTGGTGAAATCATGGCTGCAGTTGATAATATCAAGGACAAACCTTATACCGTTGAACCAGGCCAAAGATTGTTTCAATTGGTTGCGATGGATGGTAGCCCAATTCATTTTGAACTAGTTTCAGAACTTACAGAAACTGGTCGTGGCGAGGGTGGGTTTGGTAGTACTGGAAAATAGATAATTTCTTTATTAGCACTCTTTTCAATAGAGTGCTAATATTTGTTGTATATTTATGATTATAGATTATAACTTCCGCGCTGCAAAATAAGCAGATAGTATTAAATAGCAATAGATAATTAAAGTTAATAGAAAACTAAAATAGGAGAAAGCGAAATGGCTCTTAAACTTAAGCCTCTTGCAGATCGTGTTGTGGTAGAAGCGGCACCAGCTGAAGAAGTGTCCACAGGGGGCATCATTCTTCCTGATACAGCCCAAGAAAAGCCACAGCAGGGAACTGTTGTTGCGGTCGGTCCTGGAAAAATCAGTGATGCCGGCAGTGAAATTGCAATGAATCTCAAGAAGGGGGATAAAATACTATATGGTAAATATAGTGGTACTGAGTTCGCCTTTGAAGGAACTGAATATCTAATTATGCGCGAGAGTGATATTCTCGCTATCCTTTAAGGAGGAATTAAAAAATGGCAAAAGAAATCACATATGATCTCGAAGCAAGAACTGCCCTTAAGGCCGGTGTGGATAAACTCGCTAACGCAGTGAGGGTAACGCTTGGCCCAAAAGGTCGTAACGTTGTAATAGAAAAGAAATTCGGCTCACCAACAATTACCAAAGATGGTGTCACTGTTGCAAAAGAAATTGAACTAGGAAACAAGCTGGAAGATATTGGCGCACAGATGGTGAAGGAGGTCGCTTCTAAAACTTCTGATATTGCCGGCGACGGCACCACCACTGCCACAGTAATTGCCCAGACCCTTATAGCTGAAGGCCTGAAAAATGTGACAGCAGGCGCCAACCCGATGTCCATCAAACGAGGTATTGAAGCTGGTCGTGACGCTGTTGTAGAAGCATTAAAATCTCAAAGCAAAGATCTGCCTGACAGCATACAGATTGCCAACGTAGCAACCATTTCAGCGAATGATGACCAAGAAATAGGCGAAAAAATCGCCGAAGCCATGGAAAAAGTAGGTAAAGACGGTGTAATCACAGTGGAAGAGAGCAAAACGGCCGAAACATTCCTCGAATTTGTAGAAGGAATGCAATTTGACCGCGGTTATCTATCACCTTACTTCGTCACCAATCCTGAATCCATGGAAACTGTAATGGAAGATGCCTATATCCTGATCCATGATAAAAAACTTAGCAACATGAAAGACTTGCTGCCTTTATTGGAAAAAGTCGTCCAGACCGGTAAACAGGTCATGATCATCGCTGAAGATGTAGAAGGTGAAGCATTGGCTACACTCGTTGTGAACAAACTGCGCGGTACATTCAAAGTACTGGCAGTGAAAGCTCCCGGATTTGGTGATCGCCGCAAAGCGATGCTGGAAGATATTGCCGTATTAACCGGTGGTACTGTCATCTCTGAAGACGCTGGTTACAAACTGGAAAATGCCACTCTGGAATACTTGGGTAAAGCCAAGCGCATCGTGTCTGATAAGGATGATACCACTATCGTCGATGGCGGCGGTAAGAAAGATGCTATCAAGTCCCGTATAAACGAAATTAAAGTCCAGATTGACAAAACATCCTCCGATTACGACCGTGAAAAACTACAGGAACGCCTGGCAAAGCTTTCCGGTGGTGTAGCTGTCGTCAATGTTGGTGCTGCTACAGAAGTGGAAATGAAAGAAAAGAAAGCCCGCGTTGAGGATGCGCTCCATGCAACCCGCGCAGCTGTGGAAGAGGGAATTATCCCCGGTGGTGGTGTGGCTCTTTTGAGAGCACAGGATGCTCTGGATAAATTGAAGCTTAAAGGCGGCCAGTCGGTGGGTGTGGACATTTTGCATCGTGCCCTTGAAGCACCCATTCGTCAGATTTGCGAAAATGCCGGCGCTGAACCATCTATCGTTGTACAAAATGTACGTGATGGAAAAGGTGCTCATGGTTTTGATGCCCGTGATGAAAGTTATGTGGATATGTTCGAGGCCGGTATTATTGATCCTACTAAAGTCGCCCGTGTGGCTGTGGAAAATGCCTGCTCAATTGCCGGTATGCTTCTAATTACTGAAGCTGCTGTGACTGAAATTCCTGAAAAGGAAGCTCCGGCAATGCCACCGATGGATCCAGGAATGGGTGGAATGGGCGGAATGATGTAATTGAGAATTGCTCTACGGATTATACAATGAAAAGCCTCCCTCCCGGGAGGCTTTTCTTTTTCATTAATTGACTAGCGAGAAATCGCTAGAGTAAATTCAAAACCCTATGGACGTCATACGATTAAAGAATATGCTCTTTTATGGTTACCATGGTGTAAACGAATCGGAAAAAGAGCTTGGAGGAAAATTTGAAGTTGATCTTGAGTTATCAACATCACTTAAAAAACCAGGTCTTTCCGATGACCTACTTGATACAGTTGACTATGAGGCGGTATATAAAACGGTTAATAATTGTGTGGAGTCAAAAAGATATTTTCTTTTAGAAGCACTGGCTGAAGATATATCGCGATCTGTGATTAATAAATACGATATAGATGCTGTGATAGTTCGCGTTCGTAAACCAAATGCACCGGTAAGTGGCGTAATTGATACAGTAGAGGTTGAATTAAAGCGGAAAAAATCTGATTATGCCTGAATTAGCAGTGCTAGGTCTTGGGTCAAATCTAGGTGATCGTGAATCAAATTTAGCAGCAGCAATTTCCTCTTTAGGAATTTATAATGACATCAGTGATATTAGTAGTGCATCCTTTTATGAGTCTGAACCCTTATATGAAACAAATCAGCCCAAATTTTTAAACACTGTTATTTCATGTAATACAGAATTTTCGGCATTTCAATTATTGGACGCTGTACAACATACAGAATTACTTTTAGGTCGTCCAAAAGAAAGAGAGAAAAACCAACCGCGTATTATTGATATTGATATTTTGTGCTATGGTGATTCCTATATTGAAACAGAAGAATTAATTATCCCCCATCCAGACATAGTCTATCGAAAATTTGTTCTGGCACCGTTTTGTGAATTAATGCCAGATTACAAAATAGAAAAAATTGGAAAAACTATATCTGAGTTACTTAATTTATGTCTGGATCAGAGTCAAGTGGTTAAACATGTTATGGAAAAAAACGCATGAGAAACTTGAATTATGTTGCGATTGAAGGCGCTATTGGGGTTGGAAAAACCAGTTTAGCAAAATTACTTTCGGACAGATTGGGTGCAAAACTGGTACTTGAAAAATTTGAGGAGAATCCTTTTTTATTCAAATTTTATGATGACCCAGGGAGATTTGCATTTCAGACACAGTTATTTTTCCTACTGCAGCGCTATCAACAGCAACAAGAATTACGGCAAGTGGACATGTTTCACAACCTGTTAATTTCAGATTACATGTTTATTAAGGACCGCTTGTTTGCATCTTTGAATCTCGATGAAAAAGAAATGAACCTATATGATATTATTGCAAATATGTTGGAACGCAATGTGATAAACCCTGATTTAATAATATATCTGCAAGCCGATACTAGTACCTTAATGAAAAATATTGCTAAACGTGGTAGGGAGTTTGAAGCAAATATCTCTTACGATTACATCAATGCGTTAAATGAAATTTATACGGAGTATTTTTTCCGGTACAATGAAACACCGCTAGTAATCATTAATACTAATCATATTGATTTCGTTAACAATTCCGCTGACCTAGATTTGGTCATTGATTATATTAGACAACCTGTTACAGGGACGAAATTCTTCAACCCTACCGCTAGTACCTAGATATAATGCGCATCATAATTAGTGCAACATTAATTTATCTAGTAATCCAACTCATACGGTTTTTGTCTCGCGTTAAAATTAACCGATCAGATAAGGATGCTAGGGAAAAACTGCAGGATTCGTATCAAAATATGGATATACAAGATGCTGAATATGAAGATATTAATAGGGATAATAATTAGTGATGAGAAGGTATTTATCATACTTGATTCCAAATAGTAATTATCATTCACAAGGGTTACTGCTATTGAGGATTATTGGCGGCTTAATGATGGTATTTAATCACGGTTGGGGGAAAATTACAGCTGGTCCAGAAAAATGGGATCGTATAGGTCATGCATTAACTGATATTATTGGTTTCGAATTCTTTAGCACGTTTTTTGGTTTTATGGCTGCATTTTCCGAATCAGTTTGTGCATTACTAATTGTTTTTGGACTTTTTACCCGCCCAGCATCAATTTTGTTAATGTTCACAATGTTTGTAGCCTCAATGAACCATGTAATTGATGGTGAAATTCCGGAACTAGCCATTATGTATTTTGCAGTAACATTAGTACTAATATTGATTGGACCTGGGAAATTCAGTCTAGACTATAGGTATTTTTCAACATTGCAGAATTGAATTATTTCTAAACGAAAGTAAACGGAGAGAATAGATGAAGGCAGTTCGAATTCATGAGCACGGTGGTACTGATGTGTTGGTGTGGGAAGAAATATCTGATCCTGTAATTAAACCTGATCAAGCACTTGTACAAATAAAAGCAGCCGCATTAAATCATCTTGATATTTGGGTTCGCCGCGGTATTCCCGGGATTTCTTTACCAATGATTTTAGGCAGTGATGCTGCTGGAATAATCAAAAAAGTAGGGCGGGGCGTAAGCGATTTTACGGTTGGCGATGCAGTTGTTATAAACCCACTATTATTCTGCGGAGAATGTGAAGTCTGTAATGATGGTCGCGAAAATGAGTGTTCATCTATGGGGATTTTTGGAGAAAGTACGGATGGAACAAATTGCGAGTTTATTGCAGTGAACCAAAGAAATCTGAGAAAAAAACCGGACAATATTGATTTTGAATCAGCTGCATCGTTCCCGCTTGCTGGGCAAACAGCTTATCAAATGTTGATCAATCGTGCTCAGGTGAAAGAAAGTGATACTGTTCTAGTATGGGGATCCAGTTCAGGCGTTGGCTCATTTGGTTTACAAATAGCAAAAGCAATTGGATGTAATGTTATCGCGACCGGTGGATCAACAGCTAAATGTAAACAAGCAAGTGACCTAGGTGCTGATATCAGTTTAAACCATTATGAAGATGATATCTCGGGTGCAGTTAAAGATTTTACAAATGGATGCGGTGTTGATGTGGTTTTTGAACATTCGGGTGCTGATACATGGGATATAACGATGAAAATACTTGGTAAGCATGGTAGGGTGGTTACCTGCGGTGCTACCACAGGACCTAAAGTATCTATTGATCTACGCTATATTTTTTTCAAACAACAATCCATTTTAGGCTCAACAATGGGAAACGTTCAAGCGTTAGATGCGGTAATTGAACTTATCGCAACTGCTAAAATTAAACCAATAGTCGACGAAATATTTTCAATGAAAAAAATAGCATATGCTCATACACATCTGGAAAATAGTAATCAGTTTGGGAAAGTGGTATTGATCCCTTGAATACTGGTGTAAAATATAAAAAGCACATATTTGTTTGCGTTAATGAACGGCCGGAGAATACCCCAAAAGGAAGTTGCGCACGCTGTGGCGGATTCGATATCCGCATGCGTTTTGTTGAATTGATCAACCAGCATGGATTAAAGGGTGTAGTTCGCGCAAATAAAAGTGGTTGTTTAGATGCATGTGAATTTGGTGCTACAGTTGTAGTTTACCCGGATGAAATTTGGTATACGAATGTGACATTGAATGATGTTGATGATATTTTCAACGCAACAATATTAAATGATGTACCTTTGGAAAGGCTAGTTGCGAACAAAAAAACATGGGATGACCTAAAAACACTAAGAAGGATTACAAGTTGAAAAAAATCATCTATTATTTGATTCTAATTAGCAGTTTATCATCTCAATCTTTATCTTCACTCAATTATACTGGGTTTGGACTAGATGTAGGTGAAAGAGGATCTGGAATATTTTTTAATCGGACCTGGTCTATTAGTGAAGAATTATGTTTTATTAGCGAGATTAGAATTTTTGATGCAAAACATCCTGATGAAATTATTATACAAGATTATTATACGGGCAGGGGTTACAAATTCAATGATATAAACTTAATTATATTACCATTGTTTGTAGGCGCCAAGTATTATCCTTTTGTAGGAAAAATCGCTAATAACTTTGCCCCTTTCGTGAGTGCAAAAACGGGTCCAATTCTAACACTTGACGGTGCTGAAAGTGGTACCTTCAAGGAAAAGTGGATCACTAACCTAGACTATTATTTTACCTTAGGTGGATATTTTGGTGTTGGAGTTGACTTGTTGACGTCAAATAGCACAATTCTATCTGTTAGAGTTGGATATGATATATTGCCAATGGATGGGAAAATTGATGGAAGCGATCAATATAATGGTGCGTTGGTTCGTCTCGGTTTTAACTGGAAGAAATAATCCTTGCCTGATTTTCGGTCCTTTTTTGTAGACCCAGATAAGATCCGAAAAAATTACTTTACCCTTAATAAAAAAGAATCTCACCACTTATCAAATGTACTGCGTATAAAAGCTGGAGAACGAGTATGGTTGATTGATGGTGTTGGAACAGCCTACAATGGTGTCATTGAAAATATTTTACCGGAAAAGGTAAGTGGTACTATAAAAGAAGTTTTCCCAAAATATGGTGAACCAACCTGCGATGTTTTTCTTGCTATAGGAATCATAAAACGTGCTCGTATGGAATTGGCAATTGAAAAAGCGACGGAGTGCGGTGTAAGGACCATTACAGCGGTTCCAATGGATCGATCAATAAAACGTTCTATTAATTATGAAAGAATGAATAAAATAATCAGGTCTGCAACGAAACAATGTGCGCGATCGAAATTTCCAAGTCTTAAGAATGCAGCTTCACTGCAGTCTTGGCTGGACCAACTATATGATGGGCCTTTGGTAGTATGCTCAGCTGAAGCGACCGACCGCATTGGTAACTTACATTCTATTTTACCGAAGAAATTAAAGGGGCTCAATCTTGTCATTGGCCCAGAGGGAGATTTTACCGACAAAGAAATTTCCCTATTGAAAGATAATAAGGCACTATTTGTTTCTCTGGGGAATCGCCGTCTCAAAGCGGAAACTGCGGTAATATCGGCCTTATCAATAATCAATGAAATTATAATTAGAAATAGACAATCAAATGGATGAATGTTTATTCTGTAAAATTGTAAATGATGAAATTCCTTGTGAAATAGTATTTGAAAATAAACACATTCTGGCATTCAGGGACACTAACCCGCAAGCACCTACACATATACTTGTAATACCTAGAAAACACATTTCCACGCTTAATGAACTAGAAACTGAGGATGCTGAATTGGTAGGTGAAATACTTTTAACAGCGAGAAATTTGGCGAAAGTTGAAAATATAGATCAGGATGGTTATCGTACTGTATTCAATTGTAACAAAGATGCGGGTCAAACTGTTTTTCACATACATCTCCATTTACTAGGTGGCAGAAGATTTAGCTGGCCTCCAGGATAACCATTTGTTATCTATTTAAAACTATGGTTTTCACGACGGAAATTCGTTAAAATTATAATCCACAATACCTCGGAATGTATATATCAGAATTAACAATGCATGGTTTTAAATCCTTTGCAAAAAAGGATGTGCTGCATTTTGGTGAGGGAATTACGGCAATTGTGGGTCCTAATGGTTGTGGTAAAACAAATATTGTTGATGCGATTCGCTGGGTATTAGGAGAACAGAAATATAGTGTACTCCGCAGCGGTAAAATGGAAGATGTCATATTTAATGGTGCAAAAAATACCAAACCACTCAGTGTTTGCGAAGTAACACTTACTGTACACAACAATAAGGGTAAACTGCCTATAGAATATAATGACATAGAAATAGGAAGACGATTGTACCGGAATGGCGAAAGTGAATATTTTATGAATCGTGCACCATGCCGGTTAAAGGATATCCAAGACCTGTTCGTAGATACAGGTATGGGGTCAGATGCTTATTCGGTTATTGAACTTAAAATGATCGAACAGATATTATCTGAAACTGGAGACGATAGACGACGAATGTTTGAAGAAGCTGCTGGCATTAACAAATACAAACATCAACGCAGATCCACACTAAGAAAATTTGAAGCAACCAGAACTGATCTTAATCGCATTAGTGATTTAATCAATGAGATAGAGGCGAAGGTGAAGGCCCTTGCGTTACAGTTAAAACGATTTGAACGACATGCTAAACTACTAGAATCATTAATAGATAAAGAAATGTCTTTGGCTTTCTTACAAATACATGGTTATAGAATCCAGGTGCAACCGTTACAATCACGAATCGAAGAATTAAACCATTTACGAAATTCAAATGTATCGGAAGAGTCTGTTCATGAAAAAAAGTTAATTTCTTTACAGACTGTATATAAAGATCAGCAAGATGAGCTAGAAAAGTTTCGAAACCAACTCAGTGATTTTAATGATAAAAGGGAAGGTTTGCAGAATGATATAATTATTTGGAAAGAGCAGTCGCGGTCAGCAATTATTTCAATGGACCGTTTGGTAGTAGAACAAGACAAGATTAACAAAAGGAAAAATGAGCTACAACATCATTTATTTGATTATAAAAAGGTAATCAGAGGGTTACAGCCAAAGATTGATTCGTACTTGAATTCATACAAAGAAAAGCAATTCGCTTTTGAAGCGATTGACAATGAATTAAAAGAAATGCAAACGGTGTTGGATTCAATGCAGGATAAGCGTTGGGATTTACTGCAAAAATTGTCCGATAAAAAGTCATTGTTTGACCGTACAAATACAATAATCCAAGAAAAGACGGATAATATTTCTCTTTTAGAGGAAAGAATATTAGATCTTGAAAAGGACTTCCAGTCCATTACCAAACAGATCGAAATCAATAAGAACACTAAAACTAGTATTTCGGAAAAATTAGAGAAAAATAAGAATCGGCTAAACAAGAAGACTGACGAATTAGAAAAACTACAGCATGAAAAACAACAAATAGATATACAGGAACACAAAGTATCTGTGTGGATGAAATCCCTCAAATCAAAATGCCGTTTTTACGAGAAATTATTGATATCGAGAGAAGGTTATCCAAACGGCGTAAAGGATGTCTTGGAAAATAAGGATCAATACAAAGGCGTTCTAGGTACTGTAGGCGATTTACTTAAGGTAGGTGATTCGATAGCACCTATGATAGAAAGTGCTTTAGGAGAATATGCTAAATGTATTGTTGTTAAAGACCGCAATACTGCCATTAATATAATGGATATAGCACGTAAACGAAATGCTGGAAAATTAATGATAATACCATTAAAAGATATTCCTGATGATAAACCAAATACAGCGAATCTAAAAAGTGATGACAACATTATCGGTCGGGCGGTTGACTTAGTAAAAACAACAGATTCAATAAGGCCATTGTCCAGATTTTTACTAGGCAACATTCTGCTGGTAAAAGATCTAAAGGTCGGGATAAAAGATAATTCACTGAATAACTGGGATCTAGTTGATGAGAAGGGCACTTTTTCGATTAGAGGTATGATCATAAATAATTCCAATGGTAATAATGAAGCAGGATTAATTGGTCGAAAAGAAAATATAAAAATTATAAAACGAGATATTATAAATCAGAAAATTCAATTTCAAAAATTACAAATGCAGTCTGCAAAACTCGAGAAGTATATTGAGAAAGCAAAACAAGATTCAGTTCATTTAGATAATCAAGTCGAAGAATTATCCAATGGCTTGGCGGAAATTGATGGATATCTCGTCCGAGAAGGATTTCAACAGAGTCAATTTACTGAATCGATAGTCGCGGTGAAGAAATTAATCAAGGAAAATGAGCAAGAAATCAGAAGGCAGTTACTTTTGATTAAAACTCTAAAATCAGAACTTGCAAATGAAGAACAAATACTCAACAAACATGCAAAAGAACAGACCAAAAAAAGTGATGACTTAATAAAATTCCAATCTAAAAGAGATCAATTGCATCAAAATGCACAGGATCTTCGCATAGAGTGCCTTAATCTTGAAGGTCAAAGAGAAAATGTAATATTTCAGCAGCGAACGGCGGAAGATTTAATTAAAGAATTTTCATCTCGAAAATCAGAAATTGATAAGGAAATGACCCAGTTAAAAAGTCAGGATAAGGATTTGAAAAAATCTATTCAGTCAGCTGAAAATAAATTATCAGAGATTAATGGCCTAGTAAATAAGCAAGAATCAATTCTAAGTCTGAAACAGGAAACAGCAAATGACTCCTACCGGCAGATTGAAGAAATACAAGCACAAATCAGGTCAGAGCAGAAAAATCGGGAAGCATTGCTGGAAGAATTAAAACAGTGTGAATTAAAAATCGCTGATTTTGAACAGCGAATTAATTTTGTAAATGAGCGAATCAAAGATCGATATGATACAGAAATCTCTGATAATATGATTGTAGATGAGTCAGAAAGTGAATTAAATGTTGCCATTGCGCGAACTGAAAGAAGTATTGAAAATATTGGCCCGATAAATATGGCCGTACAGGCTGAATATGAAGAAGAAAGTAGCCGCTTATTGATGTTAAGTGAACAGCGTGACGACTTAATAGAAGCTGAGAGGAATTTACTGGATACAATTCAAAAAATTGATTCTATTGCTCGAGAGAAATTTCAAAGTACATTTGAAAATATTCGCGGGAATTTCGAAAAGTTATTTGGGATGTTTTTTGAGGGTGGGCGTGGATCCTTGAAACTTGAAGGAGACCCGGATCCTCTTGAAGCTAATATTGGTATAAATGCACAGCCGCCAGGGAAGCGAAATCGGTCACTGCGCCAACTTTCAGCTGGAGAGAAAGCACTAACTGCAATAGCATTATTGTTTTCAATATATCAGGTAAAACCAAGTCCTTATTGTATTCTCGATGAAGTTGATGCGCCGCTTGATGATGTAAACATAGGAAAATTTACACGCGTTCTCAGTAATTTTTCAGGTGATACCCAATTCATAGTAGTGACGCATAATAAACTTACTATGGAGTCAGCGAACTTCCTTTACGGTGTCACCATGGAAAAGCAAGGTATTTCGCAACTCGTTTCTGTTAAATTGGAATAAATCAAAAATTTTCTAACCTCTGCGTATGTCCGGACATAGTAAATGGTCCACCATTAAACGTAAAAAAGCCGCGGTTGATGCGAAGCGCGGTAAAATTTTTACCACCCTAATAAAGGAAATAACAATAACTGCACGTGCTGGCGGAGGCGACCCGGATTCAAATCCGCGATTACGACACGCCATTAGTAGTGCCCGTGATGCGAATATGCCACAGGATAATATCAAAAAAGCAATTATGAAAGGGACGGGAGAACTTCCAGGAACAACTTATGAAGAGTGTACATATGAAGGATTCGGTCCTGGTGGTGTAGCGATATTTATGGAAGTATTAACAGATAATAAAAATAGAACTGTAGCAGATATTAGACACCTGATCACAAAATACGGAGGTAACCTTGGTGAAAATGGAAGTGTCGCGTGGATGTTTGATAAAAAGGGCCAGATTATATTAACAAGAGATAATCAAGATAAAGACACACTTTTTGAAGCCGCAATTGATGCGGGTGCCGAGGATTTTGAAGCAGTTGATAATGCATTTATTGTAACAACAGATCCTGCAGAGATTATGTCTGTCCGCAGTGCCTTAGAAAATAAGGGATATTATGTTGAATCTTCCAAGGTTGAAATGCTGCCAAAAAATTTACACAAAATTGATGATGAAAAATCGAAGAAAGCTATATCGCTATTGGATGAAATTGAGGATCATAATGATATTAAATCAGTTTACACGAATTTTGAACCAGCAGGTTGATTTATGCGCGTAATTGGTGTTGATCCAGGCCTTGTGGTGACAGGATTCGGGATTATTGATAAAAAAGATAATACGATCTCAGCTCACAGTTATGGAACAATTCGTCCACCGAAGGGTGTGCAATTAGCGGATAGATTAGGCTATCTGTTTGATGAAATAACTGTCTTAATCGATAAGTACAAGCCAGAAATCCTGGCAATAGAAGATACTTTTTATCATAAGAATTTTAAATCCGCTATGGTGCTAGGGCAAGCCAGAGGAACGATTATCCTTGCCGGTTTTAGGCAGAATATACCATGTGTGGAATACGCCCCAAAAAAAATTAAACAATCTGTGGTAGGTAATGGCAATGCAAGTAAAGAGCAAGTGCAATATATGGTGAAAAATATTTTGCATTTAGATAAACTGCCTACACCTTTGGACTCGTCAGATGCATTGGCAATAGGGTTGTGTTATTTAAACCAGAATCGTTGGTCTTAAATTTTGATTGATTCCATAAAAGGAACACTAGTTAAAAAGAACCCTACTTCAGTCATAGTTGATGTTGGTGGAATAAGGTTGGGGATTCCTATTACGCTAGCGACTTTTGAGAAAATTCCTAATCCCAACCAGCCTGTCGAATTATTGACTTATTTACATGTGCGAGAAGACATTATGGTATTGTACGGCTTTTATGATGATCATGAACGGGATGTATTCATGCAACTCAATTCAATTAGTGGAATTGGTCCAAGATCTGCTATGAATATTCTTTCGGGCACAGATCCCATAGAGTTCAAGAAAAAAATAATTGATAGTGATGTTGCATCACTGACGTCAATCCCAGGCATAGGGACAAAGACTGCAAAAAGAATAATTGTGGAATTGAAAGATAAATTCACTGATCAAGACACGGGTAGTGATTTGGATTTTCTATTGGTATCTGATGATAAGGATAAGATTGATGATGTGATGAAAGTATTAGTTTCACTAGGATACAAACGCAGTGCAATTAACCAAGTTATCAAAAAATTAGTTACTGAGGATGGCCTTGATGACAATATAGAGGATATAATAAAAGGGGCCCTGAAACTATTGTGAGTGACGATCCAGATAAACTCGACCTATCTTTCATCTATATTAATTAATTTTTATTTACAATTCCATTGTTAAATGGACGCATTATGAAGCATACTATTCTTTATGACAAACATATTGGCTTTAATGCAAAAATGGTCCCATTTGCAGAGTTTTCAATGCCGTTGCAATACACCGGTATAACTGATGAACATAATGGGGTAAGAACATCTGTTGGCGTATTTGATGTAAGTCATATGGGAGAATTCACAATATCTGGTAATGATGCTGAAAATTTTCTGCAATTATTGACAACCAATGATATTAAAAAATTAGCTATTGGTCAGGCCCAGTATTCAACAATGTGTTTAGAGAATGGTGGAATAATTGATGATCTGGTCATTTATCGCTTTGATGATCATTATATGATGGTGGTAAATGCAGCAAATATTGGAAGTGATTTTCAGTGGATTTCAAATAAAATAAAAGGAGATGTTACTTTAAGGGATATCAGTGATGAAACCAATCTGATTGCAGTCCAGGGTCCAAAATCTGGTGGACTACTCCATGGAATTACTGACCATAATTTATCCAAATTAAAATTCTATCACTTTATTGAGACTAATGTTGCTGGTTATCCAGTAGTTTTGTCAAGGACGGGATATACAGGTGAACTTGGTTTTGAAATATATGGGAATGATGAGTCAATTCTAGCTATATGGGATAAATTATTTGATACACAAGAGCTGCAGGTATTACCTGTAGGGTTGGGTGCGAGAGACACACTCCGGATGGAAATGAAATATACGCTGTACGGTATGGATATAGATCGAGGGACGACACCTATTGAGGCAGGGTTGCGATGGATCACGAAGTTTGACAAAGGTGCATTTATTGGCCGGGAATCCTTAATGGATGAAAATATTGAGTATAAAAAAAGATTGGTTTGCTTTGAAATGATGGAACGGGCGGTTCCCCGACATAATTATGATATCTTTGTAAATGAAAAACAGATTGGAATGGTTACAAGTGGTACCCAATCACCATCTTTGAACAAAGGAATAGGTTTGGGCTATGTAGAAATAGAATATGCGAACCCGGGCACCAAAATAGATATCGATATTCGCGGTCGCAAAAAGTCTGCAATTATCATGAAACCGCCTTTATACAAGCAAGGTACAGTGAATTTATAGCCCGGATATGATATCTTAGTCATTTAAATAATGCGGAAAGCCAAGAATAGTAAAAGTAGAACGATCTTTGTAACGGGTGGTGCGGGATTTATCGGATCTCACCTCATTGATAATTTGCTTAAAAAGAGTGATAATATTATATGCATAGATAATTTGAATGAGTTCTATAACCCCAATATCAAGAAGCTAAATCAGGTTAATCATTATGAGTATGATCATTACGAATTTTATAAAGGAGATATTCTTGATGAAGGTCTTGTAAAATCAATTTTCAAAAAACACGATATTGAAATAGTCATTCATTTAGCAGCCATGGCTGGAGTACGGCCATCAATAAGCAACCCCTCAATCTATACAGAAGTGAATATAATAGGTACTCGTATCCTTCTAGACGCCATGGTAGAATCAAATGTAGAAAGATTGATTTTTGCTTCATCTTCATCGGTCTACGGAAACAATAAGAAAATTCCATTCTATGAAGATGACTCTGTTGATCGCCCAATTTCACCTTACGCAGCGACAAAAAAAATGGGTGAACTTCTCTGCCATACTTATCATCATATTTATGAGCTAAATATTTCTCTGTTGCGCTTTTTTACTGTTTACGGCCCACGACAACGTCCTGAAATGGCAATACATCAGTTTGTACGAAATGCTTTAAATAGCGAACCAATAATTGTTTTTGGCGATGGCTCGACAGCAAGAGATTATACTTACATAGATGATATAATTGATGGTATAATTCTATCTATCGAATCTGATGATCGATATATGATTTACAACCTCGGAAATTCTGAACCAATCAAATTATCAAACCTCATCTCAATAATCGCCGAAGCAACAGGTGCCGAACCTATTCTTGAATATCAAGAAATTCCACAGGGTGATGTATTACAGACTTATGCAGACATTAATCGTGCAAAGAACAATTTAGAGTACGATCCAAAAACAGGAATTCGGGATGGTATCTCTAAGTTTGTAAAATGGTATATATCAATGAAAAATACTCATGAGGATGTTTACTGATGAAAGAACGTCGCCTTGAGATACTAGGTATCCTATGTATGGCTACTTCATTTCTAGCGCTTATCAGTATGGTGGGCTACAATCCATATGAAGATCCCGGGATATCCCCCAATGTAAAGGTTGAAAACCCCATGGGAATTCTGGGAGTCTTTATAGCTTATTTTTTCATCAAATTTTCTTTTGGTTACAGCTCATTTTTACTACCTGTATTAGGTAGTGTTTGGGGGTGGTGGTTTTTTAGTAAAAGGGAAGCATCTATACTTAGTCGAATTAGCGGATATTTACTAGGTGCGATGCTATTAATATCCGTTACCTTGGGATTGTTTGAAATTGGTATGTATTCCAGTTCGGGAATTGAATTTAATTACAGTGGGTTAATCGGTGGTAATCTAGCCAATTTTTTAGTGAGCTTTTTTGGAATGATCGGTTCTTCGATAATTGTGCTGACGAGTTGGCTTCTATTGATACGTGGATACTTTTCATGGAGTTTTTATGGGCCATTTGATTCTTTAACAAATTTCATTAAGAAAAAACAGGAAGACCGAAAACTAGTTTCGGTTGATCATGAGTCCGAAAAAGAAAAACGTCGCCATACAAAGGATTTGATACGAAAAATTGAAGAAAAACAAAAAGATGAGCAGGTAATTCTTGAAAGATATAAAGAAGTTGCTGTTGATGATAATTCTGAAATTGAGGATGTAGATATTGACTCAAAACCAACACAAGAGTCAGTTGAAGAAGGGATCAACGACCCTGCTGTACCTTCAGAGTCTTTCTCAGCGCCTACTCCAGAAAATGATCAAGTTTTACAGGAAGGGTACTCTGATGAAACTCCAGAATCGTACGGAATTGAAGAAGTCCAACAGGATAAGCAAGCCACCGAGTCTTTAGAACCGATTGATGAAGATATTGAAGTCGGTGAAATTGTTATGGAAGAGGAAGTAAATATAGACGAATTAGAAGCCAGAAAAGCCCCTAAGAGAAAATATCAACTACCCAGTAGTGATTTACTAGAGATGCCTGTTAAAGTACTGGATGGTATGTCTAAGGATGAACTGGTAGACAGGGCGAACTTTCTGACCCTAAGTCTGGAAACTTTCGGTGTAGTAGGCAAGGTTGTTAATGTAAGTCCAGGACCCGTTATTACCTTATTTGAGGTAGAACCAGCAGAGGGTGTAAGGGTTAACAAATTTGTGCAATTATCTGATGATTTAGCTAGAGTTATGGAAGCTAGTCGGGTACGTGTAATCGCGCCAATACCAGGTAAATCATCTGTGGGAATTGAAATTCCTAATCGAAATCCAGATACGGTCTTTTTTCGATCCATTATAAATTCTGAAAAGTTCGCTGAATCAGATACTGAATTGACTCTTGCAATAGGGAAAACAACTTCTGGTGAAATTTCTACTTTAAACTTGGCTAAGATGCCCCATTTACTGATCGCTGGCACTACTGGTTCTGGAAAGTCCGTTTGTTTAAACACCATTATTTGCAGTCTGCTTTACCACGCGAATCCAGATGAATTGAAATTTGTTATTATTGATCCAAAAAAAGTTGAGATGACTCTTTATAATGGATTAAAAGGTTATCACCTGTTGAGCATGGAAGATTTTGATGAATCAATTGTGACAAAGCCTGAAAACGCAACCTTAGCGCTTCGAGCTGTTGAAAAAGAAATGGGTCGGAGATATGATATCTTAGCGGATGCAGTTGTACGCAATATTCAAGAATATAATAGTAAGATGGAAGCCGAGGGCGAACCAATAATGCCATATATCGTTGTGGTGGTGGATGAATTAGCTGATTTAATGATGCTAAATGCCAAGGAAGTAGAACAACCAATAGCACGTCTAGCGCAATTAGCGCGCGCTGTTGGAATTCATCTGGTAATCGCCACACAAAGGCCTTCAGTGGATGTTATAACTGGCCTTATAAAGGCGAACTTTCCTTCTAGAATTGCATTTCAGGTAGCGAGTAAAATCGATTCACGAGTTATTATTGATATGTCTGGCGCGGAGAAACTCATAGGTAGAGGGGATATGCTATATCTAGGGTCTGGGTCCTCTGAACCGGTGAGATTGCATAATGCTTTTCTTTCTATTGGTGAAATAGAAGCAATTATGGGTCATATAAAGTCCCAGCCTCAGACTGATGAACTTGTGTTGGAATCAGTAAGAGAACAAACAACTTTGGATGTTGATTCAGGAGAAACTGGTGAGGGCGAAGACGAATTATTGAATGAAGCAATCAAACTTGTGATCATTCACCAGCAGGGTTCAATATCACTAATTCAGCGCCGTATGAAGGTGGGTTATTCCCGCGCAGCCCGATTAATTGACCGTATGGAACAACTTGGTATAGTTGGGCCATTTACGGGCAGTAAGGCACGTGAAGTAATGGTTGATGAAACCTATATGCAGATGATTGACGATTAATTAATAAATGACTTCTAGTTTATTGGTAATCCTTTTTATGGTGATGCCGCTTCAAAAGGATACAAACCAAAAATACCTTGATTATTTATCTAGCGCATTGACTAACCACAACGGCGTTGAAATGAAAATTAAATGGTCGCAGGTTGATGGTGAAAATGTATGGAGTGAAGTTGGTGTAATTGAATTGCTTGGAAATAATAAATATTTTCTCAGTACAAACGAGCAATCTATAAAAGTTGATAACGATCTGATTATAACATATTACAAAACGGATGAAAGTAAAATAATCTATGATACAATGATTGATGGCAGTTATGATATTTTTGATTTTTTATCGGGCAACTTTTCTGGTTTTACCATCAATAATTCCAGCGCTAATAGGGAGACAATTCAGCTGGATTACACATTAAATGAGCTGTACATATCTGGAAAGATATGGATAAAACAGAAAACATTTAAACCTGTAAAGTTTACTATTGGACAGAACCCAAACAGGCCCGAACAATATATTGAAGTTGAAATAACAGACTATCAACCAATATTAGGAAATTCTCAATTTGATTTATTTGCACCAAAAGCGAAAGAGATAATTGATCTACGTGAATAGAACTATCAAACTATTTGTAGGAATTATTATTAGTGCTTTTGGGCTTTATTATGCGTTCAAGCAGGTCAATTTTGGGGAATTATGGATAAGCATAAAGAATGTGAATATTATTTTGATCCTCCTAGCTGTTTTTATTCTAGTTTTGAGCAATGTCATAAGAGCCTGGCGGTGGCAAATTTTAGTTAAACCAATAAAAGATGTTTCATTTGATCCTGCTTTTTCGTCAATAATGATTGGATATTTCGGGAATTCTGTTCTGCCGTTTCGAATGGGAGAATTTTTACGGGCGTATGTTGTGGCAAATAAAACATCCTTAACTGCTTCAACAGCATTTGGTACAATTGTTATCGAGAGGATACTTGATTTTGTTGGATTATCAGCAGTAATTCTTCTTATCATGACCGTATACCCACTAAAATCAATAGGTGGCTTTATTATTATTGGAGTAATTGTACTTTCATTAACTGCATTTATTTTTATCTTTTTATTTGGTGGAGTCAAATCGACTTTATTAGTAAAAATAGAAAAATCATCGTTATTGCGAATTGGGCTTTTGCGTAAAATATTACTTTTTATAAAGAACTTTTTGGATGGTGCTACTACAATTAGAGCAACAAACAAATTGGGGATAATATTGTTATATACGTTAATTATTTGGATTATGTACTACTGTTCGATTTATTTAGCTACGATTGCTACCGGCATTGAACTAGAATGGTTTGGAATCGGTGTCTTACTAATATCTACTACCTTGGCAATATCGGTACCTGCAGCACCAGGCTATGTTGGTACATATCATGCAGCAGCTGTATATATACTTACGAATTTATTTGATGTGGGTAGGATAGATGCACAAGCCGCAGCCATAATACTTCATGCCGTAGGTACTATTCCAATAGTGATTATTGGCGCAGGGTATTTTCTAAATAGTTCAGTGAATTTTAAGGATATTAAGGATCAAGGATTATCACAAAATGAGGAAATATAATACAATTTTTCTCGATCGGGACGGCACATTAAACCCAGATCCTGGTTACATATCTTCTTTAGATCAATTTGAGTTCTATGATTTTACTATTCCTGCTTTACAGCGATTAGCACATTCTGGGAACAGGTTTTGTATTGTCACAAACCAGTCAGGTGTATCACGTAGTCTAATTGACCAAGATGATTTAAATAAAATTCATGATTACATAAAAAACGAATTTTTCAAATATTCAATTCCATTGCTTGATATATATATTTGTACCGACCACCCAGAGAACGCATCAAATCGAAGAAAACCTGGTTCTGGCATGTTTTTAGAGGCAGCAAATGACCATTCTATTAATTTGAGTGAATCGTTGATGATCGGGGATTCTGTGCATGATATTAAGTCTGGCAATAATCTTAACATGGATACGGTATTAGTGTTATCAGGGCGTGGTAAGGATACTATCAAAGATAGTCCAGATGTTGAACCGACTGTAGCAGTTAATGATTTACAGGGTGCGGCAGATTGGATATTGGAATGATAAAACCAAATAAAATAGCGGTCTTAATGGGTGGCCCAGGAGAGGAAAGGGAAATTTCCCTACAATCCGGTAAAGCAATACAGTTAGCGCTTGAAGCTATCGGTTATAATGTTTTGGGTATTACCATGGAAAATAAACTGGGTGATATTATTTCTGATTTGCATTCTGTCGACTTAGTATTTTTGGGCCTGCATGGTAGCATTGGTGAAAATGGAACGATCCAAGGATTTTTGGAATCCTTAGGCTTAAAATACACTGGATCAGATCCATTATCATCTGCAATATGTATGGATAAGAATATTAGTAAAATTATTGCTAGAGATAGCAAAGTGAATACACCTAACTGGGAAATTGTTACGAGGGGTCAAACTCTTAATGAGGATAATTCTGAATTTCCACTAGTTATTAAACCAAACGATCAAGGAAGTACTGTGGGCTTAACAATCGTACATGATGAATCTGAACTTGGTCCAGCATTGAATTTAGCTTATAATTACAGTTCTAGTGTAATGGTAGAACAATTTATCAAGGGTAGGGAATTAACAGTTACATTGATAGGTGGCAAGGCTTTGCCAGTATGTGAGATTATTCCTTCTCATGAACTTTATGATTATGAATGCAAATATACATCAGGTATGAGTAAGTACGTATGTCCGGCAGATATTGAACTAGATCTAACGAAAAGAATCCAGGAAATAACAGAAAGATTATTTGATGTGTTGAAATGCAGACATTATTCTCGAGCTGATTTTCGGATGGATCATGAAGATAATTTATGGTTCTTAGAAATGAATACATTGCCAGGTATGACGGATACTAGTTTGGCTCCTATGACTGCAAAAGCAGCAGGATTATCTTTCAATGATTTAATTGAATGTATAGTTCTTCAAGCATGGAGTGAATGATGGAAAAATGGATTGCAGTATACACGAAATCTCGTCACGAAAAAGTAGTGATCCAGGAATTAGAAAAGAATGATATTGAGGCCTATTGCCCAATACTTAAAGAACGCCGGCAGTGGAGCGATAGAAAACGGTGGGTGGAATTCCCGTTATTTCGCAGTTATGTGTTTGCAAAAATTGAATTGAAGAATAGTTTATATATTTTACAGACAATAGGTGTACATCATATTGTCAAATTTCAGGGCAATATTTCTACCATACCCGATGGAATAATACAAAATATAAAAAGTATGATCGATGGAGGCTTTACGGTTGAACAGGTTGAATACTTTGTTAAAGGCGATGAAGTAAAAGTTGTAGATGGCCCATTGAAGGGCATGGAGGGTATCGTTGTAAAGGTAAAAAATGAAAATAAATTAGTTTTAAAAGTTGCGGCAATTCAGCAGGCCATAGCTGTGCAAATTCACCCTGGATATCTAAAACCAAAGAAAAAGCATGTCAACCCGATTTTACAACACAATAAACCGTAAAAAAGTCGAATTTGAACCGATTACGCCGGGGACGGTAAAACTTTATACCTGCGGTCCCACCGTATACGATACAGCACATATTGGCAATTTTCGTACTTTTATTTTTGAAGACCTATTGAAACGATTTTTGGTATTTAAGGGATATGAAGTGTATCACGTTATGAATATAACGGATGTAGATGATAAGACTATAAAACGTGCAATTACAGAAGAAATTACGATTAATGAATTGACGTTAAAATACACTGAGGAGTTCATGAATGACATTAAATCACTGAAAATCCTGCCTGCTGATAAATACCCTCGGGCAACTGATCATATTGATGAAATGATAAAAATGATTCAAGCGCTTGAAGAAAATGGATATGCCTATGAGACGGAAGATCATTCGGTATATTTTCGTTTGGATGCATATGATTCCTACGGCCAGCTTACCCAAATTGATTTGACTCAACAGCGTGTTAATGAGAGAATTATTAATGATGAATATTCTAAAGATAATCCTCAAGATTTTGCTTTATGGAAAGCCCGGGACGATGATGATGGAAAAATATATTGGGAATCGCCCTGGGGACGTGGTCGTCCTGGATGGCATATTGAATGCTCAGCGATGTCAATAAAATACTTAGGGAATCATTTTGATATCCATTGTGGTGGTGTGGATAACATTTTTCCCCATCATGAAAATGAAATAGCCCAATCAGTATCCGCGACACAAGAGCCATTTGTGAACTACTGGATGCACTCAGAGTATCTGCAAATTCATGGCGATAAAATGAGTAAAACACTTGGAAATTATTATAAAATATCGGATTTAATATCTGAAGGTTTTACGGCGGAAGAAATACGATTTACTTTGCTGAATGCACACTATCGGTCAAAATTGGATTTTTCATTAAAACAAAAACAAGAAGCTAGAACGACCATACAGCGAATTACAGATTTTCAACAGCGATTATTGGAATTAAAGGATAGTAGCGAAACTGAGAGTTCAATACCTGATGAATTTGAAGAATTTGTCGCAGCTCTTGACGATGATTTAGATACACCAAAAGCATTTGCTATATTTTTTGGCTGGATAAGATCGATGAATAAACTACTTGATAGAGGAGAGTTTAAGTTTAGTCAGATAAATGGTGGGCTTGATTTTATTGATAAATTTGACGATCTATTTGCCATAATTCCTGATGCAGAAAGCATTCCTCAGAATATATACGATTTGATAAAAAAACGTGAAAAGGCCCGTTTAAAACAAGACTGGAAAACAGCGGATAAAATACGAAATCAATTGTATCAGGAAGGATGGTTAGTCGCAGACAGTCCTAGCGGTCCTAAAGTTAGATCAAAGAAATAGCCTCATTAATCCACATTTTTCTACAGTTTTAAAGTAAGAAAAATATTATTTCATGCCGATAAATGCTTTGTTGTTAAATATATTACTAATAC
>JYMV01033826.1_pt1 | contig 58820 bp, 38 predicted proteins | sample 338911 | NCBI WGS metagenome assembly JYMV01 (sample SAMN03354496, study PRJNA234377) | hydrothermal vent metagenome | biome: Deep sea; feature: Hydrothermal plumes at the Eastern Lau Spreading Center, Western Pacific Ocean; material: Seawater | place: Tonga | collected 2009 | depth 2000 m m | reverse complement strand
AGACCTCAATTGAAGTTTTGTCAAGAGTTACATCAACTCGGTCACCATTATCTATGTATGTGATAGTAGGAGTTATTTCACCCGCCGTAAAACCCGTCTCAGGTGAGAGGGTCAAATTCACAAATATTTCGTCAGTATTCAAATCACTCCAAAGAAGAGATATATGCTTGTCCCCGAAAGTTACTTGTGCGTTTTGATCATCTATTATTGATACTGACAATCCAGTAGGTATTTGAAATACTAGTTGTGTAAGGCCGACGATTTCATCAGTCTGAATTCTTATAGAATAAGGAGTCTCGAGGCCTATTGAAGTTGTGCTGACTGAATTGACTTCATGAACAAAGCCAGGTCCGCCAAGCCCGTTAAAAATAACGAGCCATATGCCGATTAATATGGAAGTGTTGCTAGTAAGCATGTCTTTATGAACTCTGCTAAATTCGTGAGTTTTCGTCTAGGTAAGACATGGTGAAGCGTGGTTTTACCAACACACATAAACTCGAAACTGTAGAAAACAATAACAGTACAGGAGGTTTATGTAAAAAACTGGAAGCGAAATTTATGAAAAAGAAAATCCCGCACTGACGTTTCAATGCGGGACCAACTTAACCAAATTATCACTTGATGCTTAGCATAATGCTAAACTCACTTAAATTCGGTACAAAGATATAACAAAAGTTGCCTACCCCCTAATTGAGGGGGTGGAATTTATGGATATTTATCAAAAAACGATGTTTAATTAAATTCAGCGATGATTTAGAAGGTAAATACTTCCGTTGTGTGTATCTTTGCCGTCCAATTTTGAGAGATGAAAAAAGGAATCCACCCAGAAGACTACCGCACTGTTGTTTTTAAAGATATGAGTAATGAGTTCGCTTTCTTAAGCCGCTCGACTACTCAAACGAAAGAAACTATCAAGTGGGAAGATGGAAATGAGTACCCGCTTATTAAAGTAGAGGTTAGTTCAAAATCCCACCCGTTCTACACAGGTAAGGCTCAATTCGTTGATACTGCCGGTAGAATTGATAAATTCCGTCAGAAGTACGGTAAATTTGATAAGAACAAGAGCGAAGAAAAATAAACAGTTCTTCCTTTATGATATTTAAAAAGCTCACTTTTTGGTGGGCTTTTTCATTGTGAAATACTTTACTAAACTTTACGCGCCGCTTTTCTAATAGTGATGGGTGTGTGAGTTGAAATGGTCAAACCATAACCAATGTCTCCTTTCTTTCTTGGTGTATCTGAAAGTAAATTAATGTTCCTTATTCCTAGATCTCTAACTATTTGAGCACCGATTCCATAATCTTTAGAGTCAAACGGGTGAAAAACACCGGATCTTTTTTGCTCTTTATGGTATTCAGAATAAGCTTTTAATTCCGCTGCAAACCCTCCTCCTTGGTGTAGTTTGTTAATGAAGACTATTACTCCATATCCAATTTCTTCAATCTTCGCCATTGCAGCATGCAATTGTGGTCCTTTGCCGAGATCAGATACTTGAAAGATATCACCTATCATACTAGATGCATGTACTCTAACAGGTACAGGAGTTTCTGTGTCCCAGGACCCTTTGTATAGTGCAAGGTGCTCAACTTCGTCAGTCAATTGTTTATAAGAGATTGCGGAGAAAGGACCGAAAGCTGTGTTGAGTTGTACTTCCGCGGTTCGTTCTATTAAAGTTTCATGTTCTAGTCTATAAGCAATAAGGTCTGCAATAGACACTAACTTCATGTCGTGTTTAGTAGCTAGCTCCTTTAGTTCAGGTAGCCGAGCCATGGTTCCATCCTCGTTTAGAATCTCAACAATTACTCCAGCAGGTTCAAAACCCGCCAGTCTTGAGAAATCTATAGCGGCCTCAGTGTGTCCGTTTCTTCTTAAAACACCCCCTGCTTTTGCTCTTAAAGGAAAAATGTGTCCAGGCTTCCCAAGGTCGTTAGGGTTAGTTGATGTATCGATCAGTGCTTTAACGGTTTTCGATCTATCACTAGCGGATATGCCAGTAGTACACCCATGCCCTAGCAAGTCAACAGAAACTGTAAAAGGGGTCTCAAATGCAGCATTGTTCGATGTAACCATTAGGTCTAGTCCTAAAGCATCACATCGGCTTTCAATTAAAGGGGCGCAAATCAAGCCGCGGCCATGAGTCGCCATGAAGTTTATTACTTCTGGGGTGACGTTTCTTGCTGCAGTTAAAAAGTCACCTTCGTTCTCTCGATCTTCATCATCAACTACGATAATTACTCCTCCAGTACGAATAACTTCAATTGCTTCTGTAATAGAATCTAAAATAGGCATCAGACAAAGGTAGCATTGATACCTTTGTAATATGGTAAAACCTGTAGTTGCTTTTGGCGATCCTGTTTTAAAGGCAGAAGCCGTAGAGATAGAAAAGAATCATTCAGGGCTTAATTCCTTGATAGAAGACATGTGGGAAACCATGTATGATGCTGAAGGAGTGGGGCTTGCGGCGCCTCAAGTAGGTGAGTCGCTTCGTTTGTTTGTAGTAGACGGAGCTCCTTTCAGCGAAGGAGACGATGGTGATAAGGAGTGTGATGGATTTAAGAGAGTTATGATAAACCCTGTAATCTTCGAACTATCAAGCGATCAATCGGTAATGGAAGAAGGCTGTTTATCAATTCCAGGCATTCGTGAAGGTGTTTCTAGACCAAACTCGATTAAAATTGAATACTTCGATGAGAACTGGGAGTTAGTGGAAGAGCATTTAAAAGGAATTGCCGCTAGAATAGTTCAGCACGAATATGATCACCTCGACGGAATTATGATAACAGATCATATTACGACTGAAAAAAGGCGATTGTTACACGGTAAATTGAGGGATATCGGTTTAGGAAAAGTTCCCGTAGACTATAGAATGCGCTTACCTAAAGGGAAGATTAGATGAGGTTAGTTGTTTTTTCAATATTTACTTGTATTCTGATTGGATGCGGAGAAAGTAATGGCGTTGAGGAAGAAAACCTTTGCGTCAGTTTAAAATCTCAAATTGTTGAGTTAGAATCAAAAGCTGGAGAAACGGATGAGTTTGATCTACACTTAGCAAATGAATTAATGAGGACTTATGCAAGTTTTTCAAATGCATGCACTGGGGATTCACTCGTGCCTGAGTATCTAATGAGGCGAGCGGATCTTCTAAGGGGTGCAGGCAAGATTCACGAGTCTATTCGGCTTTTTGAATCTATACATGATGGTTACCCCACTTATGAAAACAAGGTGTTATGTGCGTTCCTTACGGCTTACCTATATGAGACTGAATTGTTGGATTTTGAGATGTCAGAAAAGCTGTACAATAAGATTATAGAATTGTATCCCAAATCACATGAAGCCGAGTTGGCTAAAGTGTCTTTGAAGTATTTAGGCAAATCCCCTGAAGAACTAGTTAGGAAATTCCAAGAGAATCAGTAAATTGCGCAATATGTGGCGCTCAATGAATTACATGCTGGCTTGGACTATTCCTGCATCTGGAGTGGTTGCTTTGTCGTCCACTGGGATATTCGCTTGGTCGAGCTTGTTATTCGCATTCGGTGTGCTGCCCATTTTAGACCAAATCATTCCTTCAAACTCCCGAAACCTCGACCCTTCAGCTTTGAAGGAAGTTGAATCCGATGGGGTGTACGATTTTATAGTTTGGGCTGTCTTTCCTATGCAGTTAGGATTGTTAGTTTGGTTCTTACTCACAATTTCGAATCCCGAATTATCGGCAACCACTTTCTATGGTCGAATTGCGAGTATGGGGGTTTTATGCGGCGTAACGGGAATAAATGTAGCACACGAATTGGGACACAGAGCGAGTAAAAAATCACAATTCGTAGCGAAGATTCTCCTTGCTACATCTATGTACACCCACTTCTATGTCGAACATAATTTCGGACATCATAGAAATGTCGCTACTCCATTAGATGCAGCAAGTGCTACAAGAGGTCAATGGCTTTTCCCCTTTGTTGTCAAGTCATTTATCTTCGGTTGGATCAGTGCTTGGAATATCGAAGCGAAAAGATTAAAGAGGAAAGGATACAATACTATAGGTGTTCATAATGAAGTATTAGTTTGGCAGCTTGTACAGTGGACTGCATTAGCGTTGTGTTTTTACTTTTTAGGTATTACTATAGGATGTGCTTGGTTAGCGGCTGCTTCAATCGGAGCTTTCTTACTTGAGGCTACGAATTATATAGAACATTATGGTTTGGTTAGGAAAAAAGTTTCAGACCACAGATTTGAAAAGGTTGAAGTTCATCATTCATGGAATTCTAATCATATAATGGGGCGGATTATTCTGTTCGAACTCACTAGACATTCGGATCATCACTTCGCACCAAACAAATCTTATCCAACGTTAAATAGCCCTGAAGGCTCTCCACAGCTACCATTGGGTTACCCGGGGATGATTTTGCTGTCTATAGTTTGTCCTATATTTATAAAAGTTATGGACAACAAGCTAGATTCCTCTAGATACATAGCTGTGAAGATGCGTTGAATAAGTATTATTGTAGATAAATAAAAACTATGTCTAAACGATTTCGTTCAGGAGTTCTTTTTGGCGATGAAGTTCGCGCTGTTTTTGCAGATGCTAAATCACGTGGGTATGCCCTACCTGCAGTTAATGTCATAGGATCAAATTCGATTAATGCAGTAATGGAAACTGCAAAAGAGGTGAATTCTCCGGTTATTATTCAGTTTTCAAACGGAGGAGCAGTCTTTAACGCTGGTAAGGGTTTAAGCATGGATGGGCAAAAACAAGCTGTTTTGGGCTCAATTGCCGGTGCACATCATATTAATGTTTTAGCAGAAGCTTATGGAGTGCCAGTGATTCTTCATACGGATCATTGCTCTAGAAAACTTCTTCCTTGGATGGATGGCCTAATATCGGCGAGTGAAAAGCACTTTAAGGAAACTGGGCGTCCCTTGTATAGTTCCCATATGATTGACCTTAGCGAAGAGCCTGTTGAAGATAATGTTGCGACTTGTAAAGAATATCTTGCACGAATTGCTCCGATGGGGATGTTTTTAGAGATTGAGTTAGGTGTAACCGGTGGAGAAGAGGACGGTGTAGATAACACTGACATTGATAGCTCAAGACTTTACACTCAACCTGAGGAAATCTCTTATGCTTTCGATCAACTCTCAGAGGTGAGTAATCAATTTACAGTAGCGGCTGCATTTGGAAATGTTCATGGGGTTTATAAACCAGGTAACGTTGAGCTACGGCCCATAATTCTCAAAAATTGTCAAACTTTTATTGCTAAGCAAAACAACCTTGGAGATAGTCCAGTCGATTTTGTTTTTCACGGTGGTAGCGGGTCTTCCCTAGAAGAGATACGTGAGGCAATTAGTTATGGTGTCATTAAAATGAACATTGATACAGATATGCAATGGTCATTTTTAAGTGGTGTTCGTAATTATGTTGAGGGTAATTCCGATTATTTGCAATTCCAAATAGGAAACCCCGATGGTGATGAAAAACCTAACAAAAAATACTATGACCCTCGTGTTTGGTTACGTGCGGGAGAGGTGTCTTTTGTAAACCGCCTTAAGAAAGCCTTCGAGGATTTAAACTGTATTAACCGTAATATTTAATTTATTATTAGTGGCACGCAACCTCTTTATTTAATTTGCGTCTTGTATTCGAATCATTAATCGCCAATTTGGGTTGTTTCGACGAAAAACTATTGAATCAAAACTCCCTACGCTGAAGCTGAAATTTCCATAACACATGAAACGTTATTTACTACTTGCTCTTGCAGCATTAACTACGGGCATTGCCCAAGCCAATTTTGTAGGCCTCGAAAGTGAGGTTTACGCTGAATCCCCATACGGTACTGTGTATCGAGTATATGCAACATTCGACAGTCCTACTGATGAATTAGTTGCTGTTTACGCACTTGAAACATCACCGATGATAGTCGATGTAACCACATCCTTCTATCAAGACGCAGTAGGTGGCCCTCTTGGGAGCACTATTAACCCTGCATTCTTTGGAGCATTCCCTTCTTTAGAGTTTGACAGTTGGTTTACTATCGGATCTGCTGATTCTAACGGAACCAGCGATATTCAACAAGTAGGTATGGATGCCGCTTTCGCTTTATTTGAAGCAGGTGGTGGTTTTAACCTTAGCACTTTTGTTGGAGGTTCATTCTTCCTGATACCTAGCGTATCAACCGATGCTGTTGCAGGTGCTGATGGGAGAGTTCTTATAGCTCAAATCACTACTGATGGTGTCGTTAACATGACGATGAATTTCCAGTGGGACGATGTAAACTCAAACACAAGTAACTCTGAAGGAATTTCAATTTCTTTCCCATTCGTTGCAGTTGCTGGGTGTACGAATACTTCTGCCGACAACTACGACCCTGCTGCTACTGAAGACGACGGATCTTGTACGTTTGGTGGTGGATTGTTAACAGGTCTTTCATATGATATTTTTGCTACTGACCCTTTGGGCACAGGCCAAAATACTTATCGTTTATACGCTGATTTTTCTTCACCTAACGTTGAAGTGACTGCTGTATACGGTACTGATACGACCCCTTGGCATATGACAAGTGACGCCGTAGATGGTTTCTATAACGATGCGGTTGGTTCTGATTTCGGAGGATCTGTAAATCCTTTGTTTTTTGCTGCCTTTCCAAATTTGGAGTTTGACAGCTGGTTTACCATTGGTGCACAACCTGGTGATGCTGATGGACTGAACAGTGCTTTCGACGCTGCATTAACGTCAATGGCTGACTTTAATAGTGGAGGAGATTTCGTTGTAAACACTTTCATTGGCGGATCTATATTTGTTGTTCCAGGTGCTAATACACAAGGTGTACCAGTAAATGGACGCGTTTTACTTGGACAGTATACTACTTCAGGTATAGTTGACGCTCTTGTTAATATTCAATTCCGTAATGCGGCTCAGGTAAGTCAATACGCTGAAGGTCTTTCATTATCATTCCCTCAAGTTGGAGTCGGTTGTACTGACCCTACAGCTTGTAACTATGATCCAGCAGCCGTTTTAGATAATGGTTCTTGTGCTCAGGATGATGCTTGTGGTGTTTGTGGAGGTGATAACTCTACATGTGGTGGCTGTACAGACGCAACTGCTTGTAACTATGATGCCGCAGCTATAGTAGATGATGGGTCATGTTTGCAGGATGATGCATGTGGTGTTTGTGGTGGTGACGGCTCAACTTGTTTAGGATGTACTGACGCTACTGCTTGTAACTACGATGCAGCTGCAATAACTGACGATGGTTCTTGTTTACAAGATGATCAATGTGGTGTTTGTGGAGGTGATAACTCTACATGTGGAGGTTGTACTGACGCAACCGCTTGTAACTACGATGCGGCTTCTGTAATTGATGATGGCTCTTGTATATATTACGACGTTTGCGGAGTATGTGGCGGAGACGGCACTACTTGTGGAGGTTGTACTGATGCTACTGCATGTAACTACGATGCAGCTGCAATAACTGACGATGGTTCTTGTTTGCAAGATGACCAATGTGGAATTTGTGGCGGAGATAACTCTACTTGTGGAGGTTGTACAGACGCTACTGCTTGTAACTACGACCCAGCAGCAATAATTGACGACGGCTCTTGTGGAGTAGACGATGCTTGTGGTGTTTGTGGTGGAGATGGAACATCTTGTAGTGGATGTACTGACGCTTCAGCTGATAACTATGATGCCAATGCAACATCTGACGATGGATCTTGTATCTGGGGTGGTATATGCACGGGTCTCTCTTATGAGACTGTAGCAATGGATGCCCTAGGAACGGGTCAAGCAACATACAGATTATATGCCAACTTCGCTTCTGCTGATGTTGAAGTAACAGCTGTATACGGTACTGATACTCAGCCATGGGAAATGACTTCTACTGCAGCGACAGGTTTTTATAATGATGCTGTAGGTGCTGATTTCGGAGGCTTGGTAAACCCTTTGTTCTTCGCAGTTTTCCCAACTCTAGAATTTGATAGCTGGTTCACTATTGGTGCTCAACCTGGTGATGATGACGGGTTAAATAGCGCATTTGATGCTGCTCTAAATTCGTTAGCTGACTTTAACTCAGGAGGTGACTTTATAGTAAACACTTTCATTGGTGGTTCTATATTTGTTGTTCCTGGATCAAACACACAAGGAGTTCCAGTTGCAGGAAGAGTCCTATTAGGTCAATTCACAACATCTGGGATGATTTCTACTCGTGTTAACCTTCAAGTACGTGATGCCGCACAGGTAAGTCATTATGCTGAAGGTATGACCTTAAGTTTCCCTATTGCAGGGCTTGGATGTACAGATGCAACAGCTTGTAACTATGATCCAGCAGCTGTACTTGACGATGGCTCTTGTTTGCAAGACGATGCATGTGGTATTTGTGGTGGAGACGGAACTTCATGTTCTGGTTGCACAGACCCTGCTGCTTGTAACTACGATGCTACAGCTACTGTAGATGATGGATCTTGTTTACAATATGACATTTGTGGAATTTGTGATGGAGATGGCTCTACTTGTGGCGGTTGTACTGATATTTGTGATGGAGACGGCTCTACTTGTGGAGGTTGTACAGATGGAACAGCATGTAACTACGATGCTGCTGCGATAGTAGACGACGGAACTTGTCTGTATAATGACGTTTGTGGAGTTTGTGATGGAGACGGCTCTACTTGTGGAGGTTGTACTGATATGACTGCTTGTAACTACGATGCTGCTGCGATAGTAGACGACGGAACTTGTCTGTATAATGACGTATGTGGAGTTTGTGATGGAGACGGCTCTACTTGTGGAGGTTGTACTGATATGACTGCTTGTAACTACGATGCTGCTGCTATAGTAGACGATGGTTCTTGTTTACAAGATGACCAATGTGGTGTATGTGGTGGGGATAACTCTACTTGTGGAGGTTGTACTGACATGACTGCATGTAACTACGATCCAGCTGCAATAATTGACGATGGCTCATGTGCTACAAACGATATTTGTGGAGTTTGTGGAGGTGATGACTCTTCTTGTAGTGGCTGTATGAATCCAGATGCTGAAAACTATGATCCAAATGCACTGTATGACGATGGCTCATGTTCATGGGGAGATGGTCTTTGTTTAGGTCTATCTTATGAGGTGGTTTCAGCAGACCCGCTAGGGACAGGCGAAACTACTTACCGTCTATATGCTGACTTTGTTTCTAACAGTGTTGAAGTGACAGCAGTTTATGGTACTGACACTACTCCTTGGGAGATGACTTCGACTTCTAATAATGGTTTCTACAATGATGTTGTCGGTTCTGACTTCGGTGGCGGTGTTAATCCACTTTTCTTCGCGGCATTTCCAAACCTTGAATTTGACAGTTGGTTTACTATTGGTGCACAACCTGGAGATGACGATGGTCTAAACAGTGCTTTTGATGCTGCACTTAGTTCATTAGCTGATTTCAATAGTGGTGGTGACTTCATTGTAAACACATTCATTGGAGGATCAATATTTGTAGTGCCTGGAGCAAATGCTCAAGGTGTACCAATAGCGAACCGAGTGTTACTTGGTCAATACACAACATCAGGTCAAGTATCAGCGCTTGTGAATTTACAAATTCGCGATGTGGATCAAGTTAGTCACTATGCTGAAGGCATGTCTTTAACATTCCCAGCAGGTGTTGCAGGATGTATGGATATGACAGCATGTAACTACAGTCCTGATGCAACATTTGAAGATGGTACTTGTGTTTACCCTATTGAGTTCAACGATTGTAATGGATGTATCAACGATACTGATGGTGACGGTATATGTGATGAGTTAGAGGTACCAGGTTGTACTGATATGACTGCTTGTAACTACGATGCTGCTGCTACCGACGACGATGGTACATGTGCTGTACTTGACGCTTGTGGAGTTTGTGGAGGTGACGATAGTAGCTGTTCAGGTTGTACGAACCCATTAGCTGACAACTATGATCCTGCAGCAATCATCGATGATGGTTCTTGTATCATCATGGGATGTACTAACCCTAACGCAGATAACTTTAACCCAGATGCAACTGTAGATGATGGTTCTTGTACAGCAACAGGTTGTACTTACGCTGGAGCTGATAACTACGATGCTGCTAACACAGCAGAAGATGGTAGTTGTATATTCTCTGGGTGTACTGACCCAACAGCTGATAACTACGTTGCCTACGCAAACTTAGACGACGGTTCTTGTACAGGTCCATGTACAGGTGGAGCATGTCCTTTCGATGCAAACGGAGATGGTGAGATCGGTTCTGCCGACTTACTTGAGTTCTTAATTGCATACGGTCAAGCTTGTGTAGATCTCTAATAGTCTTATTACAGGCAATGTGCTTGTTCGAAATAGAAACGCCAATCCTTTTAGGGTTGGCGTTTTCGTTTACGGCAATAAATTATCTTATAAAATAATCCAGATAAAAGGGTAGAAACTAACAAGACGTTTAGGGCTCTGGTAGATTGTTAAATGCTTGATAGTCAGAGAATATCAGGTTTTGTATTCCAAACCCTGATTATTGATATGTACGTGGGGAGCAATAACTCACAATGGTTCTAGCTGGAATTTGCCTTTTCTAAGGAAGTTTAACAAGCCTTTTAATCAAAGAGCAGTCAATACTTGTTTCGTAGAGGTATCTTTGCTTAATGAAACCATTAGTTGAATCGAGATTACCGACAAAATTTGGAGGGTTTAGAATCCTAGCATTTGAGAGTGATGTAAAAGAGATGCCACATTTGGTACTTCTCGCATCAAACTTTGTCCCAGCTAAGCAAATAGGGGTGCCTGTACGGGTTCATAGCGAGTGTATGACTGGGGATGTGTTCGGGTCGTCTCGTTGTGATTGTGGTGAGCAACTTGCAGTCTCTATGAGTAAACTATCAGAAGATGGAGGGGTTTTGATATATTTACGACAGGAGGGAAGGGGTATTGGTTTGGTTGAGAAGCTAAGGGCATATAATTTGCAAGACGAAGGTCAAGACACCTACGAAGCTAATGTTAATTTAGGTCATCCTGAAGATGGTCGATCTTTCTCTTCCGCAATTGAAATATTGCGATACTTGAAAGTTTCGTCAATTAGATTAATGACGAATAACCCCGAAAAAGTGGGGGCATTCGATGATGTGCACGATATCACTGTTGTTGAGAGGATGCCTCTCGAAGTGGGTTTGGACCCTGAAAATGAAGGTTATTTAGAAGCCAAACGGCTTGTGAAGGGGCATTTCTTTAAGAGATAACATGCATCCACTCCATGCAGATTATAGCAGCAACAGTACCTACGGCATAACCCAGTACAGCTAGTAATATCCCTACTGGCGCAAGGGCAGGAGAGAAGGCACTAGCTACAATAGGGGCCGATGCAGCGCCACCTACATTTGCTTGAGAACCGACTGCGACGAAGAAGAATGGTGCTTTTATAATCCTTGCGACAACAATGAGGACAACGATGTGGACAAGCATCCAAATCAATCCTATAATGATTGCAGAAGAGTAAGTTGCCCAATTTGCAATTAATGCAGCTACATCCATTTTCATACCGATAGTTGCTACGAGAATGTATAAGAAAAGTGAGCCTACTTTACTTGCACCCGCTCCTTCGTAATCTTTTGCTTTAGTGAAGCTAAGAGCGACACCTATAATGGTTGCGACGACAACGATCCAAAAGAAGCCTTTCTCAAGAGACGAAAGGTATTGAACGAAACTACCTGGGTTTGATGAGAGGATTCCAGCAAAGTAATCGTGTATTCCTATGCTAGCGGTGTCAGCCACGATGTGAGAAATCGCTACTGCTCCGAATGCGATACCCACAACGACCATGAGGTCAGTGAAGCTGGGTATTCGTGCGATGCTATCAGAATACTTTTCGACTCTTTCTTTGAGCGCATCTACAGCGGAACTGTCAGCTTTAAGCCATTTGTCTATTGCCTTTGTACGGCTAGCTCCGTAAAGAAGGAACGGCATCCAAAGATTTGCAACGAATACATCTACGATGAGCATAATAGAAAACTGCTTATCCATCGTTTCAGAGATCTCTTTAAGGGCTGCTTGGTTTGCGCCTCCTCCGATCCAGCTACCGGCAACTGTGGAGAGTCCGCGCCACATGGCTTCAGGACTGTCGCCTCCGAATACATCGGGGTTGAATTGGCCTACTATCCAAAGAGCAATGGGACCACCAATTACGATTCCTACGGTTGCGGTGAAGAACATGATCAATGCCTTAGGCCCCAGATTGTAAATGCCTTTGAGGTCAATGCTCAAACAGAGCAACACCAAACTGGCCGGGAGGAGGTAGCGAGACGCGACAAAGTATAAGCTAGACGTCTCTCCGTCAACTATTCCGAAAGAATTGAATGCTGCGGGGATGAAGTAGCATAGTAGAAGACTAGGCACGAAAGTGAAAAACTTCTTGAACTTCGGTAAGCTAGAGGCATAGAAAATTCCAGCTAGAGTAACTGCAAGAAGTCCTAGAACTACTGCATCGTTTGTTATGGGGAACATGTTTTAGGTTTATTCGTTTTTATATAAGGCCGTAAGCTACAAAAACTAATAAAAAAAAAGCGGCCTCAATAAAGAGACCGCTTCCTTTTTTTCGGTGGTGAGCCGAACCCTATCACCTTATCATCAATGGGATTGCACTGAATGGATTTAAGGATCCCAAATGGGCGATGTAAGTGCCAGGGCTTATAGATTCGTTAATTATAAATAGCTGTGTACCATCGGTATATGGTGTTCCGTCACCTTCCCAAACTAACCTTCCGTCTGTGCCTACTATACGTAGGTGTATGATCTCAGATGAGGTTGTTTTTATGAAAAGTTTGCCGTTTTCGTTAGAGTAGGGGTTAGGATATATCGTGAACGTGTCGTTTTCGATTAGATCAATTGAGTCGACAGTAGAGTTGCCGTCGCAGTCGAAGTTCTCTTCTGCGTAGGTGCAATCACCTTGATCTGTAGCTTCTGAGTCGAAATTACAGGCAGATGAGTCTGTGCATCCAACGATTTCGTATTGGTCACAAATACCGTCAGAGTCTTGATCTTCTATGCAGTTTCCTTCACAATCATAGTTCTCTAACGCGTATGTACATTTCCCTTGATCTGTGGCTTCTGGATTGTAATCACACGCGATATAGTCAGTACATCCTAATATTTCGTTCATGTCACAAATCCCATCTCCGTCCAGATCTTCAATACAGTTTCCTTCACAATCATATCCGTTTTCTGCATAAGTGCAGTTATCATCACTAATATTCGATTCAGGGTTGTAATTACATGCAGAGGACTCTTGACAGCCATAAACTTCTACATTATCACAAATGTTATTTCCATTCAAGTCGTCACAACCATCGAGTTGTAGAGGTAGAGCACAAACTTGACTCACTTCTTCATATCCGAAATGGTCTCCATAAGTATCCGATCCTTCTGCTAAAACCTCACCATTTGCGGATAATAGACTGTAAGATCCACCAAATTGCATTCCATCTCCAGCACTATCGTAAACAGTGAGCTCATAACATCCAACACTCACACATCCGGATTGAATATAAGGAGCTGAGGTGTTGTTCTCATATGGTCCGCCAGACATAATTGTAACGTTATTTGAGTCAACTAATGCCCATGTTGTCTCTCCCGCAAATACGTCTGGAGAAACGGCAATTGTCCAAAAGTCACTTTCCTCCACTTCAAATGCGTGTGAGACCACATCATTTGCGTTCCAACCATCAAGTTCCCCTGATTCTAAAGTTACATACGCCTCTAATGAGTGAGGTCCGTATGGAACAGAAATGCTCGGTAATGTTACTATTATAGAAGTCCCAGGCTGGATAGAGTCAGTAAACATCACTCTTATAGGAGTGTTGTCGTCAATGGTAAGTAAGACCTCGAAGTTGTAAACGGTTAAAGTTCCAAGATTCTGTATTTCTAGTTCTGGTTCTACTTCAGGTGTACACTGCTTTATTCCCGGGTTTTTAAAAGAAATCGCAGCAAGGTCTATCTCAGCAACTGGAGTACATCCCAAACTTTCGAGTAAACTTGCCCTTGAAGTAGATAATGTAGTCCTCATTCTGTCAGCTTGCCCTTGCGTAAATGTATTACGACAGTTTTCATCCGTGTAATCCATGTAATTCTCTACTTGTGCATCTGGACAATTTGTCGATCCTGAACATAGAGAATTTGCTGTAGTAGCTGGAGTGTCGCAAACTTGATCACCTTGAGTTTCACAGTTTGTCTCGTTATTGCACTGAGTCGTAGAATTTGTGTTGTAAAAAGTATGGTACAGGCCTAAACTATGCCCCACCTCGTGTGTTATGGTACGGTTAAGATCCGTATATGTTTTGAGGTTCCCCACCTTTCCGAAAGCGTTGTATAGGATAGTAATGCCATCTCTAACGTCGTCGAATGGGAAGTAAGCAAATCCTTGTGTTCCGCCACCTGCTTCGTTATCGTCTATTTCTGAAACCACCCATATATTTAAGTATTCTGCTCTAGGCCAAACTGAAAATGATTTCAACTCAGTTTCGTCTGCTCCCTCACCGATATTACCGCTTTTGATACCTTGCTCGTAATAGTTTGTAACTGAAGAGGCGTCAACTCTAATTATTCCGTTTGTAGGTTCACCCTCTGGAGTTCTAGCGGCCAGACAAAATTCAACTTCTACATCAACTCCTAAACCGTCACCGTTCGTTCCAGCAACTTTTCTAAAGTCTTCGTTCAAGCCTTCGATAGCACTTAATACTTGTTCCTCAGTAATGTTTTCACGAGTCCCGATTGCTACACCTGTGTGCATAATATGCACGACAACAGGCACAGTGAGAACTTCGTTAACATTGGAAGATTGATCGCGATTTTGACGCATCGTTTCGATTGCGTCTTGAAGAGCGAAAAAGCTTCTTTGGTATTCAGTAGAGTTTGCGAGTGCCTCCTCATGAACGTCGGTAGAGGCACAAGTTGAGGTTTGGGCTAAAGCAAATGAAGAAACACCCACCGATAGGGTGAATGTAAGTGTTATTGATAGAAAGTGAAATAAACGCATGAAGAAGGGTTATGTCTCATCTACGTGTATTTGCAATGTATTGTTACAAAAAATGGCGAGAAATTACTCTCGCCATTAATTAACTCACTAAGAGTTAGTATGTTAGTTATAATTAATCGATGACCTCAACTTCGAGAAGTTCAACAACAAAGATTAAAGCTGCGTATGGAGGGATTGGTCCGCCTGGGTTAGGTCGTGCTCCGTATGCTAAGTCTTGTGGGATGTAAAATGTAGTCTTTCCACCAATTTTCATTAGTTGAAGTCCTTCAGTCCATCCTGGGATAACGCCATTCAGTGGGAATGAGATAGGCTCTCCTCTTTTGTAACTAGAGTCAAACTCCGTGCCGTCGAGTAAAGTTCCTTGATAATGAACAGTTACTTTATCATTTGCGTCAGGAGATTTACCTGTTCCTTCAGTATCGTGATGGTACTGAAGTCCAGAATCAGTTACGCTGATGCCGTCTTTCTTAGCATTTTCTGCGAGGAAAGTTTCACCTTCTTCTTTGGCAGCTTCTGAAGCTTTTTCCTTCATAGCAGTCATAGCTGTTCTAACAATTCCGTCAGCCTCTTCTTGGTCCATTGTAGCATTGTCTGTCATTACAGCGGAAAAACCGCTTGCTAGAGCTTCGCTATTAATTTCTGTCATCCCTTCGGATTTCATGTTGTTAGCGAATAATACTCCTAGAGCATAAGAAACTGAATCCATGTGGGTATTCATTTGTGTGTTATGAGATGGTTGTGCTTGAGAACAACTAGGTAAAGTAGAAACTAAGACCATGGTTGCTAACGCGCCGCGAAGGTAGTTCGTGAATTTCATGTATGTGTTTATTGTTTTGTTAATCTTGTGAAAATAATGTGATTCGGCTCCGAAAGGTCGGGATTAAAACTGTAACCTAGCTTGTTAAAGTTCTTCAATTTTTCAATTTCCGTAATTTTATTCTGAATCACGAATCTTGCCATCGCTCCTCGTGCTTGTTTTGCGAAAGTGCTTATAGACTTTATGCCCTTAGAGCTGACTTCTTTAAATGAACATGTTACCATCTCTGCTTTCACCCCGGACCTTACTATTACCTTGCTGTATTCGTCACTAGCTAAGTTCAGAATTATCCTTGTGTCTAGAGCCTTTAACTTTTTTAAAACGGGTTCTTGAAATCGAGCACTCCAATACGCATTAAGGGATGTATAGTCTTTATCTACTCTAAAAGTTTGCCCCATTTCAAGTCTATACGGCATTATTAAATCACAAGGTCTTAAGATTCCATAAAGTCCACTTAGAATTATTAAATGCTCTTGAGCGTATTTTAATTCATTAGAATCGAAATCTTGAATATTTAGTGATTTAAAAGCTTCTCCCTTCATTGCAAAGGCACATGGTATTGCTCCGGACTTTGTAGCAGAACGTGTATCCGTATAAGATTTCCATTTGCTATGCCACTCCGAAACTGTTGTTTTCAATTTGTTTGACAACTTCATTGTTTGGCCTAAGTCATCATCACTTAAAGACTGCAACAATGACATTAGAGTAGTGCTTTCTTGAATGAAAAAGGGCAAACTAGCCGCATCTTCAGGATGTTTAGCGTAAAGGTCAATAGTTTTCGCGGGAGAGAGTAAGATAAGCATATCTGTAAAGGTCGCTATTAGGGCTCTCCTAAGTATATTGCACACATGCAAATATTGAAATCAACCATTTTATTAGCAATTACATTACTTGCAACTAATGAAATTTTATCACAATGTCCTCCCGGACAGTCCTCGGTCCAGTTAATTATAGAAACAGATTATTGGGGTGAAGAAGTGTATTGGGAGCTTGTACCGCAAGGCCAAATATGTGGTGAAGCGGCAGTTATTCTCAGTGGCGGCAATCCTTCAGTTGGTTGCGCGGGTTATCCGGGCAGTATCTATGACGAGATTACTTACTTTTCATCTTCAATATATTTATCAGAAATAGCTTGTGTGACTAGTGGCACGCAAGTGGATCTTATCCATGTCGATTCATGGGGAGATGGCGGGACTGATTTCACAGTACTTATCGAAGGCTTTTTTGTTGCTTATCTAGATGGAACTGGGCTTGGTGACACTTGGACAATTGATGTTCAAGAATATCTTCTAGTGGATCACGATAGTTCTTGTGATGCCGCTGAAATTTTGACAGACGGGACGCCAATTGTGATTTCAAACGAAGGTGCTACTGCCGAATTTTACGAAATTGGTGCTCCTGCCATCGGCTGTAGTATGCCGGGAGGGTGGTGTGAATCAGGAGTCACAAACTCTGTTTGGGCTAAATTTATTGCTGACGAGGAAGTAGTTTATAAAGTAAACGCTTGTAACCCTGGAACGGATTTCGACACTCAAATAGCTGCTTGGTTGGTTGATGATTGTGGAAACTGGGAGAGCTATTCACTTATAGGGGCGAATGATGATTCACAATGTGGTCTAGGTGATTACTATTCTAGTACTTGCTTTATTTCATGTGTGCCCGTGGGTACAGAAGTGTACATTCAAGTAGATGGGTGGAACGGTTCAGTCGGTGAAGTTGAGCTTACAGTGGAGGCTTCGGATAGTAATATTGAGGTTGAAGCTATAGTCCATAACATCACATGTGCGCTTGAAACTGATTTTAATCCAGACGGGACGATAACAGTTTACGTGAATAATGGTGGCTTAGAATGGGACGCTGATTGGACAGGGCCTTTCGGTTATACCGGATCGGGACTGTCAATTAACGGATTGTTGCCTGGTGTTTACAATGTTTCAGTGACATCAGAGTGTTCAGGGGATGTTTTTTATGAATCGTTCACCATTATTAATCCTGAACCATTAGAGCTTGAAGTTGAAATTACTTCGTCATGTAATATTGAAGATGCTGGGTCTATTGATTTAACAATTAGTGGAGGAACAGGGGATTTAGATGTTATGTGGGATGGTCCTGAAGGCGGGATTTGGCTATCTCAGGATATATATTCAGCGCAAGCGGGGTTATATTATGTACAGGTAGTTGACGGGAATGGATGTTCAGAAGATTTAGATGTCGAAGTAACCTTTATGGGGATAATGCCATTTGATTTAGGTGTGGATTACGAAATGTGTTCAGGAGAAACTGATTTCTTTTTCGGCCCTATGGGGAATTACAGTTATCAGTGGATGGATGGATCAACTGGTTCGTTTTATATTTTAGAAACAGAGGAAGGCGTTTCTACCACCTCGGTAGTGGGTGTGACAGTATCGAATTATTATGGATGTGAGGTTACAGATGCTGTAGTAATAACTATAATGAATTGTGATCTTGCAACATCTGATGTAGAAGGTGGGGGGAATTGGTCAATTTCGCCAAATCCAATTTCCGGTTATTCAATTCTCAAACTTGATGGGGTAGGAGATAACAGTAAGTGCATTGTACGTGATGCTAGCGGTAGAATTGTTAAAGAATTCGCAGTTTCGCCAGTTACTTATTTCGAAGCTTCTGATTTAAGACCAGGCGTCTATATGATTGAAATACAAGATGTAAAGGGTAGAAGTGTTTGGCATTCTCGTGCTGTAATTCAATAAACTTAGACTTATGAATATTTTTGCTAGAGGTACGTCCATGTTAATTGTGGGTGTGATTTGTTTGGCCTTAAATACAGTAAATGCAAAGGAGGGGATGTGGATTCCGACTCTTCTCAACGCGCTGGAAGGGGATATGCAAGCGATGGGATTGAGGCTGAGTGCGGAAGATATTTATAGTGTTAATCATAGCAGTTTGAAGGATGCTGTTGTTCACTTCGGAGGTGGATGTACTGCTGAAATGGTGAGTCCGGAAGGTCTGCTTTTAACGAATCATCATTGTGGTTATAGCCAAATTCAGTATCATAGTTCTGTTGCAAACGACTATTTGAAGAATGGTTTTTGGGCGATGAGTCGCGCTGACGAACTTCCTAACCCGGGACTTACGGCAACGTTTATTGATAGAATTCATGATGTTACAGAACGAGTTGAAATTGCTCTAAAAGGCCTAGAAGGAGAAGAATTGTCTGCTAAAAGAAAGTCACTATATGCAGAAATTTTAGCAGAATTCACTGATGGAACTGATTTAACTGGAGGGGTTGTTTCGTTTGACTTCGGAAACCAACACTTCTTAATTACAAAGAGAACTTTTTTAGATATACGTCTTGTTGGAGCTCCTCCTTCCGCTGTGGGTAAGTTCGGGGGAGATACAGATAACTGGCTGTGGCCTCGACACACAGGTGATTTCAGTGTGTTCAGAATCTATGCTTCAAGTGAAAACAATCCTGCGGAATACAGTGCGGACAATGTGCCATACAGCCCAGCTCACCACTTCCCAGTTTCTTTGGACGGAGTAGTTGAGGGTGATTTCACAATGATTTTCGGTTTCCCCGGCAGGACTGAGCAATACTTGTCGTCCGATGCTGTAACTCATGTGATTGACCGACTAAACCCCATGCGTATCGCCATGCGTGATGTGAGTTTGGCGACAATTAACGCAGCCCGCGCATCAAGTGATGCTCTAAGAATCGCATATGCATCTAAGCAGAGTAGTATTTCTAACGCTTGGAAGAAGTGGGAAGGCCAAACCGCAGGGCTTAAAGAGCTTCACGCCGTTCAAAAGAAACTAGATCTTGAAGCTGAGTTTTTATTACGCGCACAAGCTGCAGAAGTTCCTAATCCTAGTTATATAAACGCGATTAACTCTATTCAGAAAGCAAATGAAAGTTACTTTCCATTTTATGAGGCACGATCTTTATTTATCGAACTCGTTTATTACGGTCCGGACTTGCTATTGCACGCCTTTGAGTTTGCAGATCTTATTGAGAATTGGGATGAATTAGAGGATTCGGGAAAATTAAACGAAACAATTGATCATCTATTAGAGGTTAACTCCGATTACTCTAGAAATTATAACGCCTCAGTTGATGAAGATCTTCTTGGTGGTCTTGTTTCTACCTATTTAGATCTAATGCCAGAATCGTTAACTCCATCGAATTTAAAAGCCTCATTCATTAAAGCAGGTTCTTCTAAGAATTACGCTTCAACATTCTTCAAAAACTCTGTTTTTGATAATCCTGATGAACTAGCAGTCTCGCTTCGTAAAGGAAAGGCTAAGTCATTTGCTAAGCTTGAACGTGATCCAGCTTATGCATTAGTAAAGGAACTCCGTTCAAATTACTTCGAGCAAATTTCACCTGGATATCGTTCAGGTTCAGCAGCTATAAAAACAGCAACGGCTACATATACCCAAGGATTACGTGAATTATTCCCAAATCGTTTATTCCCGATCGATGCGAATTCTACCCTTCGATTAACTTACGGGAAAGTTGAGGGGTCATCCCCTCACGACGGGATGAATTACGAGCCCTTAACTACAGCTCGCGGCATACTACAAAAATACACCCCTGGCGATCCTGATTTCGACCTTCCTATTGATCTCGTTGCCGACCTTAGCGAAGGCGACTGGGGGCGATACGCAGACTCAAATGACGATCTTGTAATATGCTTCACGGGAAGTAATCATACAACAGGAGGTAATTCGGGTAGTCCCGTCATAAATGGCGACGGTTATTTAGTCGGAATAAATTTCGACCGGTCGTGGGAAAGCACGATGAGCGATATTCTGTTTGACGAAACAAGATGTCGTAACATCATGGTCGACATACGTTACGTGCTCTGGATTATCGATAAATACGCAGGAGCGGGTCATCTCGTAGACGAAATGACAATTATTGATTCTGCCGACTAATAGCGACTAGCCTAGGTCAGAAATGTAATCGCAATCACAACGATTGCGAACACAATCAAAGCAAAAGTTACAGGTCCTCCGATTTCGTTTTGTTGTGGTTCTTCGTGTTGAGACATTGTTGCGACTATTAATTTTCGCAAAGATACATGTTGATATACTTATTCAGCATGTTAATAAGCATATGGTTTGAATTTTTTGTTTTTTGTTCAAAATTCATAATTTGCAAACGAATGAAAACTTTATCAATAACCCTTTTAGGGGGGTTGTTGTGCTTTACGCAACTGTCACTTGCCCAAGTACCAGCCTTCCCCTATAATCCTGATATTGACTCGAATGCATTTATAGAGTTAACGGATTTGCTATATTTTCTCGACTTATATGGTCAGCCATGGTCTTTTTCAGATGAGGTGTCTGAACCTGGAGACATGATGTATTTCGATGCATATGAAAATGATGAAGGTGATATAGATTCGGCTTGGATTCGTTTGCCTATTGGGTCTGCGGGCCAAATACTTACTGTTTCAAACGGCATTCCTCAATGGAATGATCCCGCTGAGATACTCTTAAGTGCGTTCCCGTGTTTAGAAAGTCTTTGTAATGGAGGAGGAGATATTATCTTAGGGTGTACCGTTGATCAAGCCTGTAATTATAACCCCGCTGCTACTTTAGAAGATGGGACATGTGATTTTATTTCTTGCTTGATATTCGGATGTACAGACCCAATAGCTTGTAATTACGATTTACTCGCAGAGTATGCTGATGGCACTTGTCAATACGCTAGTTTTCCATTCGACTGTAATGGGGATTGCCTAGGTGATGATGATGGAGATGGCATTTGTGACGAATTTGAAATTTTCGGTTGCATTGATTCAATGTCGTGTAATTATTTTATAGGAGCTACAAATGATGATGGCTCTTGTACTTATGATTGTTACGGATGTATAGATCCCTCAGCTTGTAATTTTGGCCCATCATTCTTAATTGATGATGGAAGCTGTGAGTATATCTCATGCTTAATTCATGGGTGTACAGACGTGAATGCCTGTAATTATTATTATGAAGCCGCATACGATGATGGAAGCTGTGAATATATTTTGCCTGGAAATTGCGATTGTTCGGGCAATCAATTGGATGCTTTAGATGTGTGTGGAGGGCTTTGTTCTGAAGACTTGGATGCTGATGATATTTGTGATGATGTTGATGATTGCGTAGGTGAATATGATATTTGTGGTAATTGCAATGGCAACGGGATTTGTGATCCAGAGGCATGTAACCCTATAGGTGGATATAGCGTTGGAGATATAGGTCCAGCTGGTGGAGTGATTATTTATGATAACGGTGAGTATACCTATACTGATTATGATAATTCTAGTTACGATTGTTGGCGGTATATAGAAGTTTCTACTGAGGTATTGCCCGCTCAAGTTTGGGGTTGTTATGCTACAAATATTTCTGGACTATCAAACTCCATCGGTTCAGGAGAGATTAACACTCAAATTATTCTTGGATCTGGATGTGCAGAAGTGTCACCAACTTATGCAGCTCTGTCAGCATCGTTATATTTAGGTGGAGGAATGACAGATTGGTTTTTACCATCTCCAGCAGAATTAATTCTGTTGGCAGATGGTGGTGAGTTCGATTTTACTACGAGCATATCTGGCTGGGAATTAGGCAGTTATTGGACATCTGATCAATTCATGAATGTGGGGTACTTAGGAACGTTTATTGAGTTTTCGGACGATGGCCAAGGCGGTATACAAACAACAATTAGTGGAACTAACGTAAATGTTTCAGAATTACAGATAATACCTATGCGTAGATTTTAGACATCATTGAGTTATTTAGTGTAATTTGCAAGTTGTTCCTGTAATTGAAACCTACACTATTATGAAAAAATTTTTAAGTTTTGATAAAAGCTCATTCTTTGCACTCACTTTTTCTATTGTATTACTGACATTCTCTTATTCTTCTTTAGCCCAAACTTCTTGCGCTGATGGACAATTAGAAATCATAATTGAAATTATTGCAGATAACTATCCACAAGAAATTAGTTGGGAGTTGAATGTAGGTGCAGTAGAAATTGCTGCTGGCGCATCTGAAGGCGACACAATTTGCATTGGAGTTGATGAAGAGCTCCCTTGCTTTATGTTTGAAATTCATGACTCATACGGTGATGGGATTTTCGAACCAGGCGGATATTGGATTTATGTAGATGGAGTCGAAATTGCTTCAGGTGGAAATTACTCTTACGGGGATGTAGTTTCTTTCGACTGTGCTCCTGGAACATCATGTAACGATGGTGTTGAGCTTACAATGCCTTCTGAAATAGGTGACGTGATTTCTCAATCGGGCAGTAGTTTTTGGTACACATTCACACCAGAAATAAACGGTATGTATGACTTCAGCAGTTGCGGGTCTGGATGTGACACGAAACTATATGTCTATGAATATTGCAATATGAGCAATTTCGATGACTCGAACATTGGAACGATTTATTACGACGATAACCAAGGTGGTTGTGGCGAGGAGGCAAGCCAAACCATGCTTTTAGAAGGCGGGGTGACATATTGGGTGCGTTGGTATTCTGTTGATGGTTGTACCGGAGATTGGAACTGGACGCACACTTTTGTGGGTCCTCCAGCAGGCTGTATGGATGAAGAAGCGTGTAACTATAATCCTCAAGCGGAGATAGATAATGGGTCATGTATTTATCCTGGGGATCCAGATTGCACAGGCCCTGACTTAGTTGTAGTTACTGAAGCGATATTGAATAGTATACACACAGATTTGATGCAGGTTACTGAGTCTGATTGTTATATCGGAGAGGGATGTTTAAATGGATATGGTAGTCGTGAGTTAATCAGATTTACAACTCACATCAAGAATATAGGTGATATTGATTACTTCATAGGTCAGCCTTCGGGTTCCAATTTTCAATTTGAATTTGCTGATTGTCATAATCACTGGCATCATAAGGGCTACGCCAAATATGATTTATTTGAATTAGACGGTACGTACATTCCTATAGGATTTAAAAATGGTTTTTGTGTTATGGATTTGGAGTGTGGAGATGGGGGTACAGGTCAGTATGGTTGTAGTAATATGGGTATTTCGGCACATTGTGGAGATATTTACAGCAGTGGTCTTTCTTGCCAATGGATTGACGTAACTGATGTAGCTGATGGAACTTATTTCTTAATCGTTAGAGCGAACTGGGATTTCATTCCCGATGCTTTAGGTCGTGAGGAAATGGATTACACTAATAATTACGCTTCGGTTTGTTTAAACTTAGATAGAAGCATGGGGAGTTTAGCTATTGAGGTCTACACTGACTGCGAGCCTTTTTACGATTGTGAAGGGACTCTTTTCGGTCAAGTTTCCCCCGATTGCAATGGTGATTGCAATGGTGTTGCTCTAGTTGGAGATTTGGACTTGAACGGTGCACAAGAATACACTGATGCGGTATCATACGTAGAAGGAATACTCGGCAATGACATCGATGTGGCTGCTTGCACCGACATAGACCAGGACGGTGATATTACAGTTTCAGATGCGGCTTTAATGTCTCGTTGCCAATACTGGAACGAAGCACACACTCATCCGGATAGCTCAGGATATCACGATAAGTGTAACTTCCCTGTGAACGAGATAATCAATATTTACGACACCACTCACTTTAAGATTGGAGGTATTAATTGGGCTCAAGGTTTTCTAGACGTTCATATTCTTAACCCTAACAATAGAGTTGTAGGTTACCAACTTGATTTTAGTGGAATTGAGATTTCTCAAGCCATATCACTCGCAGATGTTGTGAATTATCCGATTACTCCTTCATTTGTCCCTGGAGGTTCTGAGGTGATAGGATTGAGTTATGAGGGAGAGAGTATGACCAAGTTCTACGACTGGACTCCTTTTTTACGTTTGTATTGGCAGAATATTGAGGATGATGTATGCATTTTAAGTTGCATCGATGTTGTTAGTGATTTATACCAAAACACTCTCACCGAAATCATCGACGGCTGTGTAGGAGCTGTTCAATTAGATAACCTTCTCGAAGCTAAGGTTACAATTATCCCGAATCCGATTTCTTCTAATGCCACTCTTACTTTCTCTAACCCGATGCGTGACGAGCTTACGCTCCAAATCATTGACGCAAGGGGACGAGTTGTTAGAACGGAATCAATACGAGGAACTCAGCACATCATCGAAAAGAGAAATCTTAGCTCTGGTGCTTACTTCTTCAATATATATGGTTCTAGATTAGCTCCGATTTCAGGACGTTTCGACATTCAGTAGAAATGAAACGCGCCTTAAATTTTCGACTTTGGTTATTACTACCCGCCATTTTCATGTGCGGATATGTCGTTAATGCGCAGGTTGTAATAAACGAGTATTCGTGCTCTAACTACTCACTAAATGTGGGAGGAGATAACGAGGACTTTATTGAGTTTTATAATTCGGATGCGGTTAATTTCGATATAGGCGGCTATTTCATTAGCGACAACCCGTTAAATCCAACGAAGTTTGAAATTCCTGCTGGGACTGAAGTTCCTGCGGGGGGGTATTTGTTAGTTATATGCTCGGGCGAGGGGGAGCTATTAACAAACCTTTATCTCGGCGGCAATCTTAATACGAGCTTTAAAATAAACCAGTGTGCCGGAGAATCTGTTGTGTTCAGTGATGCTACGGGGATGATTTTAGAAGAGTATAACTACGTGACAGAAGTATCTACAACGCAAGCGAACCATAGTTGGGCAAGGGAAGTAGACGGGAGTGGGGTTTGGTCTATATGCGCAACACCATCACCAGAAGCTTCAAACGCTGCGGGGATGTTTAGTGCCTACGCGCCGATTCCGTTATTCAGTAGTGAAGCTGGGTTTTATGGGGCGGGATTAGATTTAACTATAACCGTTCCAGCGGGTTACGAGGTGAGATATACAACAGACGGTTACCAGCCTAATGCTACGTCAACGCTATATGTCGGTCCCGTCAATATCGCAACGACAACTGTGATTAGAGCTATTACGATAGATCCTACAGGAGTTGAGGCGCAAAGCTTTACTTCGACAAACACTTACTTCACGGGAGCAGATTTGCACACTATCGCAGTTGTTTCGATTAGTGGTGACAATCTTGAGACAGGGGCGTGGCCTTTCGGCCCTGGCGACCCTACTCATATCGAGTTCTTCAATTCTAATGGCACCTTCCGAGTAGAAGCAACTGGCGATAGTAATGAGCACGGTAATGACTCGAATGCCTATGGTCAGCGCGGGTTTGATTTCGTTACTCGAGACCAAATGGGTTACGATTACGCAGTCGAAGCTCAGCTTTTCAATGTTAAACAACGCGACAAGTTCCAGAGACTAATTTTTAAGGCGGCCGCTAACGATAACTATCCGTTCGAGCCAGGAGCGCACATTCGTGATGCCTATGTTCACACAATAAGTCATTTGGCAGAGCTCCATCTTGATGAAAGAACAAATGAAAATTGTATTCTTTACATCAATGGTCAGTATTGGGGAGTTTATGAATACCGTGAGAAAGTTGATGACACGGACTTTACGAGAGAGTACTATGACCAGCCACGACATTTTGTTGATTTTCTCAAGACCTGGGGCGGAACGTGGGAAGAGTACGGAAGTGGAGATGATTGGTATTCACTTGTCAATTTCGCGACGGTACAGGATATGACAGATGCCGCTAATTACGACTACGTTGAAAGCCAACTCAATCCCTTGAGTTTAATAGACTACTTCATTTTGAACAGCTATGTAGTTTGTGTTGATTGGTTAAACTGGAATACAGCTTGGTGGAGAGGAAGGCATCCTGAGGGTTCTGCAAAACGATGGAGGTATGCGCTGTGGGATATGGATGCTACGTTTGGTCACTATATAAATTACACGGGCGTTCCGGATACGTCTTCTGATGCTGATCCCTGTAACCCTGAAGCTTTAGGTAATGTGGGTGGGCAGGGACATGTGCCACTGTTGAATGCGCTTATGGATAATGAGACTTTTTATTCTACGTACATCAACAGATGGGCGGATTTGGGGAATACTGTCTTCACCTGTGATTACATGCATTCAGTACTTGATAGTATGGTGCTTGTGATAGAACCAGAAATGCCGAGGCAGTGTGAAAGGTGGGGAGGTGATGTAGCGGGTTGGCAGATTGAGCTGCAGGAACTTCGTGATTTTATTGACGAAAGATGTGAGTCGGAGTTGATGTCTGGGATGGAGGATTGCTACGATGTGACTACGGTTAATTTAACCGTTTCTATAGTCGGGCAGGGCGATGTTGAGATAAACACAATTAATGTCACACCAGTTTCGAGTCCATTTACCGGATATTATTTCGAAGAAATAACCGTGAATTTAGATGCACAAGAAAACTATGGAGTACAGTTCTTGTTCTGGGAGATTGTTTCTGGCACAGCTGTCTTAGGAGATGCCACGAACCCTGTTTGGGATTTAGACTTGGAGGGTGATTTAAATATCATTGCTCATTTCGGAATTCCAGTTCCTCCTGAAGATGTAGTTTTTAATGTTGAGCCGGTTGGGGCGGGTAGTATCGTTTTAGATGGCATAGTTATTCCGACCTATCCTTCGACTGAATCATTAAGCGTGAGTGGACATTTTATACAAGCTGTGGGGTTTGGTATGTGGTGGGAGTTTTCTCACTGGACTTCTGCTCCTGCGGGGAATGTGATTAGCCCTGATGTGAATTCATTTAATGCTAACTTAGAAGTTACTGCTGCGGGTGCTGTCACAGCTCACTTCGTTTACATCGATCACACCCAGCTTGAGGTGCAAGTAGATCCTGTAGGAGCGGGGGCCGTATCGGTTGTTAATACTGCTTACGTAGATGATTATTGGACAAGTGGTCTGATACTCGACAGTCCTTTGAACTTTAGAGCTATGGCCTTTGATAAATGGGAATTTGATAAGTGGCTAGTGCAAGTAACGGATCCATTTCCTAATGATAGAAGTACTGAGATGTTTCTGAATTTAGAGGGGGTAGCCTTCGAAAGTGTCGTAGCTGTATTTAAGGAGATTGAGTTCAGGATTTTTATCCCCAATGCATTTACACCAGATAATGATGGCGTAAATGATAGCTTTCTTCCTTTAGGCCAAGGCTTTACAGCTGATCAATATAGATTCACTGTTATAAATAGATGGGGTGAAATCGTCTTTGATACGACGGATCCTTCTATCCCTTGGATAGGCCAAAACTCGGTTCAGGGCGGCAATCACTTCGTTCCGGACGGAGTTTACATGTACACGATAACTGCTTTAGGTTCTCATGAACTAAGCTCTTCGACATTCCGAGGCAGTGTTACTTTGGTGAGGTAAACCTTCGACTAGTTTCTATCGAAATTTTATATCCGATTAAAGCTGCAGGGAGATAAATAATAATTTCACTGATTTGGAACCAAACCGGGTGTGGTATAGAAATCAGATTAATTACTCCACCTGACAACATCAAAACCCCCACAGCAATTGCAGGAATGGGTCTAATGTGACCTGACAGTAAAGTAGCGAGAAAGGATGCTACGACGGTTCCGGTACAGTGGGCAAGTATTAAAAGAAGGAATGCTTTGAGGGGAAGGTTTGCAATGAAGTTTACGAACGCCTCCGTTTCGGCCATGTCAGGAACGTTATTGTAGACAGAGAACATATCGTGCCCCGCCCTTTCAATGATGAATACTACAAGACCGCCAACGACAATTCCAATAATTACGCTGGCAAAGTTTCTCAAAAATGTCATTTATTTACATATTGCGTCGGTAAGCTCCGCCGACCTTGAACATAGCGTTAGTGATTTGACCTAAAGAAGCGACTTTACTCGTTTCCATCAACTCTTCGAAGAGATTGCCTCCTGTAACGGCAGCTTCCTGTACTTTCAATATAGCGCTCTCAGAAAGGTCGGTCATCGCTTTGTGTAACTCGCCTAAATTTCGGAGCTGTACTTGTTTTTCGTTTTCAGTAGCGCGAATGACCTCACCAGGTATTATCGTCGGAGATCCGTCCTTGCTAAGGAAGGTGTTTACGCCGATGATTTCGTACTCACCCGAATGCTTGAGGGTTTCGTAATGGAGAGATTCCTCTTGAATTCTCGATCGTTGGTACATAGTTTCCATCGCGCCGAGTACGCCGCCTCGTTCTGTAATTCGGTCGAACTCGGTAAGTACGGCTTCCTCGACAAGTTCGGTAATCTCGTCCATGATGAACGACCCCTGCATGGGGTTTTCGTTCATTGCGAGTCCGAGCTCCTTATTTATGATGAGCTGAATTGCCATCGCGCGCCTCACCGATTCTTCGGTCGGTGTCGTAATCGCTTCGTCATATGCATTCGTGTGTAACGAGTTGCAGTTGTCGTATATCGCGTATAAAGCTTGCAAAGTTGTACGGATGTCGTTGAAGTCGATTTCCTGAGCGTGGAGTGAGCGTCCCGAGGTTTGGATGTGATATTTGAGCATTTGCGCTCTCGGCGAAGCTGCGTACTTCTCTCTCATAGCTTTGGCCCAAATCTTTCTCGCCACTCTCCCTATCACCGCATATTCAGGATCTACTCCGTTAGAGAAGAAGAAGCTAAGGTTAGGACCGAAGTCGTTGATGTCCATTCCTCGACTTAGATAGTATTCCACGTATGTAAAGCCGTTCGCAAGAGTGAAAGCGAGCTGAGTAATGGGGTTCGCTCCAGCTTCTGCGATGTGGTATCCACTTATAGAAACGGAATAGAAATTCCGGACCTTCTCGTCAATGAAATACTGCTGAACGTCGCCCATCAAGCGAAGGGCGAATTCGGTTGAGAATATGCAGGTGTTTTGTGCTTGGTCTTCTTTTAAGATGTCCGCTTGAACAGTTCCTCTTACTGAAGTAAGGGCTTGGATTTTAAGTCGAGCATACGTTTTCTCGTCGAGGATTTCATCCCCTGTGCATCCGAGCAACATTAACCCGAGGCCGTCGTTTCCTTCTGGAAGATCGCCTTCGTAATGTGGTCGATTTAATCCGCAATCATCCCACTTAAGTTTAAGTACTTTTTCTACTTCTGACTCGAGGCCATTTTCGGTGATGAACTTTTCACAGGTTTGGTCTATAGCTGCATTGAGGAAGAAGGCAAGTACCATAGGCGCGGGGCCATTGATAGTCATAGAGACACTGGTGGTAGGCGAGCAGAGGTCGAAACCGCTGTAGAGTTTCTTTGCGTCGTCGAGACAGCAAATACTGACTCCAGCATTACCTACTTTACCATAGATGTCGGGTCTTACATCAGGGTCATTTCCGTAAAGAGTTACTGAGTCGAAAGCAGTAGATAGACGCTTTGCAGGCGTTCCTAGAGAAACGTAGTGAAATCGCTTATTAGTTCTTTCTGGACCACCTTCTCCAGCGAACATACGAGTTGGATCTTCGCCTTGGCGTTTAAATGGGTAAATCCCTGCTGTGTACGGAAATGATCCAGGTAGATTTTCCTGAGTCGCATACTTTACCAAATCACTCCATCCAGTATATGTCGGTAGAGCAACTTTAGAAATGCTTCTATTCGAAAGTGAATTACGTTTCGTAGGAATTCTAATTTCTTTTCCTCGGACTTCAAAACTGAATACCTCATCGTTATAACGCGCCTTTAACGACGGCCAATCTTCGAGCCAAGCTAGCATTTTCGCATCTAGCTCCAGCTTTACCTCGTTCGCTTTCTCCTCAATTTCCGCTCGCACAACCTCGTTATCGTTAAACTCACCTGTAGATTTAAGAAGCGCCTCTAATCTCCCGGCCACGCTTGCTTGCCTCTCAGCCCATTTATCGTAAGATCGATTGCTTTCAGCAATTTCGCTCAAATATCTCACCCTCGAAGGTGGAATAATAAAGACCTTTTCGCTAACTACTCCAAACCCTTCGTTTACGTTGCCTGGCTTTAAGTCGGCTTTCGTTTTCTCAGTAAGTTTCGACATTAAACTAGCGTAAAGGACGTTAGTTCCCGGGTCGTTAAATTGACTTGCAATAGTTCCGATAACTGGAAGGTCATCGTCTTTAGCTTCCCATAAATCGTGGTTTCGTTTAAACTGCTTACGCACATCACGAAGAGCATCGAGAGCACCTCGTTTGTCTGATTTGTTAATCGCAACTACATCAGCAAAATCTAGCATGTCAATCTTCTCAAGCTGAGTAGCGGCACCGAACTCTGGTGTCATAATGTACAATGCTACGTCGCTGTGTTCCATTATCTCAGTATCGCTTTGGCCTATGCCGCTTGTCTCTAAAATGATGAGATCAAACTCTGCAGCACGCAACACATTCAACGCTTCAGAAACATGCTTAGATAGCGCTAAATTCGATTGTCGGGTAGCCAAAGAGCGCATATACACTCTCTCATTGTGAATCGAGTTCATGCGAATCCTGTCGCCTAATAATGCTCCTCCAGTTTTACGCTTAGACGGGTCCACCGATACAAGCGCAATTCTCTTATCCGGGAAGTCTGCAAGGAAACGCCTAACTAATTCGTCCACCATTGACGATTTACCAGAACCTCCAGTTCCGGTAATTCCTAGGACCGGAACTTCGGGAAGGGTAGGGTAGATCTTCGCGAATTCTTTCGAAAAAGCCACAGCGTCATTTTCAGCGGCAGTAATAGAACGTGCAATATCTCTAATGTTACGATCTCCTAATCTTTCGAGCGCTCCATCAAGATCTGCCATTGATGGCACTGTTTCGAAATCAGCTCTTTCCACAAGGTCATTTATCATGCCCTGAAGTCCCATCTCACGACCATCGTCTGGATGGTAAATTCGCTCTATTCCGTAATCCTGTAATGCGGAAATCTCCTCAGGAAGAATTGTTCCTCCACCGCCTCCGAAAATCTTAATATGCCCAGCTCCTCTTTCTTCGAGAAGATCTTTCATGTACTTAAAGTACTCATTATGACCGCCTTGGTACGATGTCATCGCTATCGCCTGAGCATCTTCTTGTATAGCTGTTGTTACTACTTCGTCCACGCTTCTGTCGTGACCGAGGTGAATCACTTCGCATCCAGTCCGTTGAATAATCCGCCTCATAATATTGATGGCAGCATCGTGCCCATCAAAAAGACTGGCAGCTGAAACTATTCGGATTTTATTTTTAGGACTGTAAGGTTGCTGAACTTCCATGCTATTATTTTCAGTAGCAAAATTAAGTCATAGCCGACGGGTCACCCACCTGGTGTTTTGAAACTGTTGAATGAATTAATCCTTAACGCAATATTATCTCTAATATTAGACCAAAACAGATTGTAATCCGCCACATGCCAATCCTTTAGCCGTATCAACGCTCCCAATGGCGGATGTAGTGGTTTAATCCATAATAATCCCTTATGTGGCCGAGCAGAAAGTGCATTCGCATATCGAATTTTCAGTTTTCTAGTAAGAGCACCTCTATGTAAGTCATATTCTGAGTAGTCACTTCTATCCGCCGTAAAATGTATGGGGTTCACGACAAAGTTGCGCGCCATGGACTCTTTAAAGTAATCCGGAACATGACCTTCGGTAACTGTCATCCATCTTACGTACCCTCCAGTCGATTCAGGAGTGAATAGGGGATGTATGTATTCTAGCTCATCCGTCGCAAGTTCCATGCCTGGCACGTATGCTGCGATAAGCCTACTCTGTAATGCTGTCCCATCAAAAAACTCTTTCAACAGTCGATTTATATGATAACTCCCTTGACTGTGCCCCGCTAGAATAATCGGTTTTCCATCGTCTTCTCTTTCTAAAAACCAATAAAAAGCAGTTTTAATATCTTCATACGCGAGATTTAACGCCTTTTTTGAATCCTCGATATCTAAGTAAAAACTCCTCAAATGAGCTTGCCTATATCGAGGGGCAAAAATCTTCCCCATTCCTACAAAAACTGACGCTTGATGTCTAAGCGCCCAAGTGTCTGTAATTGCATTTACTCGTTTATTCCTCCAATCGACATTCCAATCCTCTCCAAGCCCTCTAAATGATGTGGGATGAACAAAAAAAACATTGCACTTTTCACCTACTCCAGACCTCGCTCCTTTAGGCAGAAATGTTAACGGATTATGCTCGGGATGAGCAGCCCATCCTTCTGCCAAACATGGCGGTAAAGGCCGTAATCTCTGCCCTTTCGAGAAATCGAACGGTAAATCATACTTGTCTTTGTCGTCTTGTCTAAACATATCTTGCTATTACATTTATACGATTGTTTTATGTAAAATGTTTCGTTGTAAGAAATGATCAAATAAATTAGGTTCGTACTTTTAGCTCTTTATTAGGTGATAGTCGTTATTTTGCGCTCTTGAATTGAACCCCTATTCCCTTTGGATACTTCAACTACTTGCATGAAATTTCGCCTATTAATTTTAGGATTTGCTTTTTGTTTGGTCTCAACGACACATGCCCAAATGCTGGGCATTACAATCGAGGTTGATACAGCATTCTACGGCCCTAATACCCCTACAATTGACGATACATTCGATCCTACCGGATCTATGGATGGTATGGTAACATATCGAGTGTATGCAGACTTCGCTAACGCTACAGATGTGATTAGTGCTATTTATTCTGATGTCGCTTCATTGGGAACTATTCCGATGGAGATTGATGCCCCTTGTGGATGCTTTAATCCAGTTAATGTGAGTATTGCAATGGATGGATCTAACTCATCATTATTTTGGGACGCATTCCCGATTTGGGAGTATGATACTTATTGGACAGTAGGTATGCCCAGCAGTGATGCCCCGGGCATTATTCCTCAAGCTATAGGACTTCCACCAGGTAACGAGGTTTGCTCAGCATCTATTACGGATGGTTCGGTATTTGTTGCAGGTTCACCAATTAATGCTATTGCTGGAGATGATTTGCGAATTTTAGTAGCCCAGGTAACAACATGTGGGGATTGGTGTTTCGGAGCAAGTTTTCAAGTTTTTATTGAAGGAAACCAAACCCAAGTTCAAAACTTCGAGCCTACAGAAACTATTTGCGTGGTTAATCCTTGCGAACCCTACTTATCTCAGGAAGCAGTAGTTTCGGGATCGGTACAACCATGTGCCGGTGGATCGTCAACCGTTCAAGTTGAATTTCTAGGTCTAGGAGACCCTGCACTAACATCTTATGGCCTTTTAGATCAAGCAGGTAACGTGCTAGTTGAGTCTCAGAACTCTTCGTCTTTTGATGCACTATCTCCGGGATATTACACAATGTTCCTAATAGACGAGTATTCTTGTATTGATTCAACAATTTTTCAGGTAACAGCTCCTGATCCAATAGTAGCTGATTTTGATTTGTCAACTGATAATGCATGTTTCGGTGAGGGTGACGCAACAATCTGTATGTTAGCGCCTGGAGCAGTTGGCGGTACAGGTGTGTTGTCAATCTCTGCTGAAGACCCCAACGGAGATTTCGTTTCTTCAGTTGATGGACTTAATGAATGTTGGACAAGTTTAGTTTGCTTAGACGGAGATGGTTCTTTCAAGTTTACAATTCAGGATACTGAAGGATGTTCCTTCGACACCACGATAGTTGTGAATTGTCCTATGCCCATTGACGCTTTGATTTCAAGTTCAGATATTGACTGTCAAGGAAATGCAAATGGCCAAATTAACGGTGTTGCTACTGGAGGTTCGGGACTACTATTTCTAGTAGTTAACTCAGACACAATTGCTTTGCCAGATTCTGCAACAGGATTAGTGCCAGGCACCTACAATGTACAGATTATTGATGATTTCGGATGTTCTCCAGGGATTGAAGCAATTGAAATCTTGGAGCCCGATGAAATCACGTTGCAAATACTATCAGCTGCTCCGATTAGTTGCGGAAGTGATTGTAATGGTGCCGTGGATTTGGTTTACTTTGGAGGCACAGGGGAGTTGGCGGTCGAAATTTCGGACGCTTTAAGCGGTACTGTTTATCCAACTTTGGACAGTCTTTGTGCTTCAGAATACTTTGCTACGATAACGGACTTTAACGGTTGTGAAACACAAGAACCATTTATTATCGACGCTCCCCCACCTCTTGAATTTTTGATATCACCATCACCTGCTGCTTGTACAGGAATGAGTAATGGATCTGCTGATGTTTTTGCTGCAGGAGGGACTGGAGAACTGACTTGGTCAGTACTCGACACGTTAGGTAATGTCGCAAATCTAAATAACCTAAGTGAGATGACTTATACAGCCATCGTTACGGATGTTCTAGGCTGCCAATTAACGGATACATTCTCTATAGATGTTGCCATTATTACAGATATGGTACTTACTACATTCCCTTCACCTGTTACATGTTGGAATGCTGAGGATGGTACTATTACAGTTTCTGTGGATGGAGGGGATTCGCCATTCACATATTTGTGGAGTGATCCTTTTTCCCAAACCTCATCATCTGCTATCGGCCTTACCGAGGACACATACACTGTAACTGTAACGGATGCTATTGGGTGTAATATCTCTACTTCTCAGTTTGTAACTCATATCGAGGGGTGTTTGTTCATCGCAGATGCAATTACTCCTAACGGTGACGGTTATAACGATGAATGGATAGTAGGAGGTCTACTAGATTTCCCTCAATCTGAGGTACACGTCTATAACAGATACGGTCAATTATTGTTTTTCTCAGACTCAGGAGACGTTCATTGGGATGGCAGATTTAACAATCAACGACTTCCAATAGCGGACTATTATTATACGATTACGTTAAGTCCATACGATACACCTATAACGGGGACGGTATCTCTTAAATACTGAAACAATGCATAGAATAGTCATCGCTTCAATATGGATGTTCATCCTAGCTGCTCCTCTAAACGCTCAACAACGCTTTAGAAGGACTGCTTTTCCTGTAAACTCGTTTCTCGTTAACCCTGCTGTCGCTGGGACTGAGCCTGTAACGGTTTTCGGCTCGTCTTATCGCCATCAATGGGCTGGATTCGACGGCGCTCCGACAACAATGGTTTTTAGTGCTCATAGCTCATCCCCGAGCCAAATTGGAGGCGGGATCATAGTTTATAAAGACGATATGGGTGGTGCAGTCACTCAGACAGGAGTTGAGTTAACAGGATCTTACCAGCTTCGCCTTCCTAATACTGACGCTGTTTCATTTGGTCTGTCTCTTCAAGGAACTCAATTTGGTTTCGACAGTAGTAATTTAAATGTTTGGGATCAAGATGATCCTGCTCTGACCGGTGGTATGGAAACGACATTCGGTATAGATGCGTCAACAGGCATGATGATTTACGGAGCAGACTACTCTTTTGGCCTTGCCGTTTCTAATTTGTTTCAAGATAAATTAGGACTCACAGGTGTGGAGGAGGACTTCAATAAACACATACGTCATTACAGGTTTATGGGAAGCTATACAACTGATATTTCTAATAAATTTTCAGTCCAAACCTCTGGTATGATTAGACTCACGGAGGTTACACCCGCTCAAGTAGACATCTACTCTCGTGCGATTTACAAATACTACCAAGGTCTATACTGGGGAGGATTAGGATTACGCATGGGAGATGCTATAACAGTCTCCGCTGGAGTTGAATTTTCTAGTATTGGAATTGCTTACACATACGATATTACAACGGGAGATAATCTCTTGAGCCCGTATTCACACGAAGTTAATTTGACGTACTTACTACCTCATAAGAAAGGTTTTGGCCAAGGTTCGCTTGGGCCTAGAAGGATATTGGAACGAAACAGATTAGTTAAATAGAATTTGACATTTGGCACCACATTTGATTATCTTACTGTGGTTTTCAAAATAAAACAGACTTTAAAAATTAAATATCTAGATATGAATCGTATTACTTTACTACTCGCTGCAGTTCTAATGGGACTAATGACAGCTCCTATGAGCGCTCAATTTGTGAGACTTGATGTAGAAGAAATTGATAACCAAGGTGCAGTGCCAGGTAAAACATTTCGTGTGTATGCTGTTTTCCAAAGTACGGGCGATATCCTAGACGCTGTTTATGGTGAAGCTTCTGCTCCATTGTCTATTACATCAACAAAGCCATTCTATCAACATCCTAAGGGAGGCCCTCTTTCTACGGATATTCAGAGATATGATAAGTCCGTTAATCCTGAATTGGCTTATGACAGTTGGGTTACTATTGGTTCAGAGGATAACTACATGAATGCTCTATCGGGATTCATTATGGAGTTCGGCGAATTTGAGTCAAAAGGAGGTCAACTTGCAACGGATAACGGTGCATGGTTCGTTACTCCAGACAAGCGTCAAAGTATGGCCGGAGAGTCAAAGCGTATTCTTTTAATGCAGCTTACTTCTGAGGGAGAGATTAATGGACTAATTAACCTTCACGGTCGCACGAAAGCGGTTATTGAAAATGAAGTACAAGTTGGTGGAGGAGAGCAGATTAAAGCAGAAGGATTAACCTTTGTCGCTAAGTAAACGCTAAGTAAACGAATTGAAAAAGCTAGATGAACTTAGGTTTGTCTAGCTTTTTTTACGTCCTATAGTTTAAGGTGTTTTCCCGTAATTGATTTCTTGCATTTTGCGAGATCTTCAGGAGTGCCGGTAAATAGTAAGTCACCTCCTTCGTCACCTCCTTTCGGACCGAGGTCTATGACGTAATCGGCGGACTTGATAACGTCCATTTGGTGTTCGATTACGATAATAGAATGGCCTTGATTAATTAGGCGAGTAAAGGACTCGAGAAGTTTTGCAACGTCGTGAACGTGTAGGCCCGTTGTAGGTTCGTCGAAGACGAAGAGGGTGTGTCCTTGTTTGTCACCACGAGATAGGAAAGTGGCGAGCTTGATACGCTGTGCTTCCCCACCGCTAAGGGTATTGGAGCCCTGTCCTAAAGCGACATAGCCAAGCCCCACATCGAGAAGGGGCAGGAGCTTCGTGATTAATCGTTTTTCAGCAGCTGAGGCTGATTTACCATCGGGAGGGGTGAAGAATAGCAGAGCATCCTCAACGGGCATGGAAAGGATTTCGTGAATATTTTTCCCATGCCATGTTACTTCTAGTACTTCCTCGCTATAACGTTTCCCGTTACAGGATTCGCATTTGAGCTTTAGGTCGGCCATAAATTGCATCCCTACAGTAATTACTCCTTCTCCTTCACACACTTCGCATCTGCCTCCTTTAACATTGAAACTGAAATGGGAGGGCTTAAATCCCTTTGCTTTTGCATGCGTGGTGTCACTTAGTAAGCCTCGGATTTCATCGAATGCTTTTACGTATGTTACTGGGCAGGAGCGAGAGGATTTACCAATCGGGTTTTGGTCTATGAATTCGAGAGAATTAATACTCTCAATATCTCCAGAGAGCCCAGAGAAGCCCTTAGTGAATGGGGGCGAATTTTCAAGCGCAGAACGGACGGCAGGAACTAAAATGTCTGTAATCAAAGTGCTTTTCCCCGATCCGCTCACACCGGTAACAGCCACAAGCGAGTGCAACGGAATCTCTACATCGAAGCCCTTTAGATTATTTGCTCGAGCCCCTACAATCTTTAATTTGTCTTGGGAAGTCCTCCTTTTCGAAGGGACAGGAATGTTCATTCGCCCTGTTAAATACGCCGCAGTCAATGACGCATGGTCATCCGGCAGAGCCTCTAGATCCTTATGCCCCCCTGAAAAAACCACCTCTCCGCCGAAAGTCCCCGCTAAAGGCCCCATGTCGACCAAATGATCCGCCGAAGCCATAATGTCATCGTCATGCTCTACTACGACCACTGTATTTCCTTGGTTTCGTAATCCATGAAGTACAGAAATTAATCTCTTTGTGTCGTGGGGATGGAGTCCTATGCTAGGTTCGTCGAGAACGTATGTGCTTCCAACTAATGAACTTCCTAGGCAGGCGCTTAGCCCGATTCTTTGGCTTTCACCTCCGCTAAGCGATGGGCTAGAGCGTAGAAGGGTTAGATATCCAAGCCCGAGATTTTCCAAACATTCGAGTCGCTCAGTAATCTCACTAATGGTTCTTTTTGCAATTAGGGCGTCGTTTTCGCTCAAGTTCATGGCGCGAATGTGCTCAAGGACCACGATTAATGGCATTTTCAACAATTCATGTAACGTAACGTCGTCTACCTTGACATAGGCTGCTTCCTTCCGGATTCGTGCTCCATGGCACTCCTCACACACCGCCCTTCCTCTATATCTGCTGAGCAAAACGCGGAATTGAATCTTGTAGCTTTTCTTCTCTACGTATTTAAAGAATTTATTTATTCCCTTAAAGCTTTTTGTCCCAGACCAAACCTTCAACACCTCTTCTTCACTCAACTCGTGCCAGGGAGCATGGATATTCACTCCTGCCTCAACAGCACCCATAATCAAGTTATCCTTCCACTTTTTCATTCGATCACTTCTCCAAGGAGTAATCGCATCTTCGTATATGCTCTTTGATGTGTCAGAAATCACTTTGCTAGGATCTATTCCTAAAGTACTTCCGTAGCCTTCACAAGTGGGGCATGCTCCTACAGGGCTATTGAAGCTAAAAAGGTCAGGAGTAGGTTCTGTAAACACAATCCCATCTTTCTCAAATCGATTATTAAATTCTGATTTTATATTTAAGTCAGGATATACAATATCACAAGCCCCATTGCCTTCAAAAAAAGCTGTTTCTATTGAGTCAGCAAGTCGAGATGTTTCTTCCTTTGCAGCAGCAACAGACATTCTATCAATTACAATGCTTAGATCTTTCCCTTGTAGGTCTTTTTTCGAAACCCCGTCTAATATATCGTCAATAATTAGAGAATCATTATCTAGCAAAATCCTTGAAAATCCTTGTTGACGTAATAATTCCAAGTGTTTTTCTCTGCTCAACCCTTCCTTCTCTGAAATAGGTGCCACGATCATAAATCTTAAAGCATCGTCTTTATCTATAATTGAAGACACAACGTCAGATGTTCTATCGCATTTTACGATTTCTCCAGAAATAGGGCTAAATGTTTTTCCTATTCTGGCGTACATCATTCTCAAGTAGTCATGAATTTCAGTCCGAGTTCCTACCGTACTTCTCGGTCCTCCAGATGAAGAACGTTGCTCTATTGCGATAGCAGGAGAGAGGCCGTGAATAGAATCCACATCGGGCTTATCGAGTCTTCCAAGGAATTGCCGTGCGTAAGAGGAGAGAGATTCAACATAACGTCTTTGGCCTTCTGCATACAAAGTGTCAAATGCAAGCGAACTCTTTCCTGAACCGCTGAGTCCTGTGATAACAGTGAGTTTCTTCTTGGGAATCGACACGTCGATGTCCTTCAAATTATGCATACGGGCTCCTCGGATTATTATCGACATCAGGACTTCATTAGGACTTTTTAACACTCGAAAGTTACTTTGGGATTTGCTTATATGAAATAAAATCGTATATTGAGAAGAGTTAAATCAAAAAAACAAACGTATAGAAACACTTCTACTCTAATTAATCCTTCTTTTGAGCCAGTTGTACCTGGCACATGTGAACTTAAATGTGTAGAATCATGCGTGCATCTTTTTCTGATAGCGAGTTAATCCGTGCTTACCGCGGTGGAGACGAGCAAGCCTTCGAAATTTTATTATCAAGACACAAAGACCGTGTTTTCACGAAGATTATGTTCATCGTGCGAGATACTGATTTGGCAAATGACCTATTCCAGGACACTTTCATAAAGGTCGTGGGGCTGCTTCGTGCAGGTAAATATGTAGAGGAAGGTAAATTCCTGCCTTGGATACTCCGAATTGCTCATAATATTTCTATTGATCACTTCCGCCGAAATAAGAAAATGCCCCTCGTTAGAGGCAATGACGACTTCGACATCTTTAATATAATAAATACTGGAGAGACGAATATTGAGGATAAGCTCATTCAAGACCAAATCCATTCCGACATCCGCGATTTGATAGATCATCTCCCTTTAGAGCAGCAAGAAGTTGTGAGAATGCGTATCTATCAGAACCTAAGTTTTAAGGAGATTTCGGAATCTACGAACGTCAGTATTAACACAGCTTTAGGGAGAATGAGGTACGCAGTTTTAAACTTGAAGCGACTCATTGACGACAATAAAATTCAATTAACTCCATATTAAAATCGACATGAAGCAATATCTGAAGTTAAAAAGCGTTTTTATGGTGAATAATAAACCTGAAATGCATGAAGCACACTACATTAAATGTCGCAAGACAACTTCCTTTTTATTCCCCTTCTCTGTCTTCTCTTCGAAACATCTTAGCTTACTCCCGATCAACGTCAGTTGTGAAAACAGGCGGATCCGATAAGTTAATTCTTACTTTGTTTTTGAATTAGATTAGAGATTGAAGTGAGATTTCATCTTTAGTTCTAGTCTTTCTAGTGGCCAATCACTCTCGTCAGTCATTGTGGCGGCCAGTTTATCGACTACGTCCATACCTTTAATAACTCTACCGAAAACGGTGTGTTCCCTATCTAAATGAGGGGTGCCGCCGTTTTTTTTGTACAAGAGTTTTTGTTCGGTCGTGTATTTCACTCCTTGATCGACTTCTACTGAAGCAATCTCCATTTTAGAAAACTTTCTCCCTGTAACTATGTAGAAATCATACGATGAGGATCTCTTTTCAGGGTTGTTCGTGTATGACCGAGACATAGCAAGAGCTCCTCGAATATGTATGTAGGGATTTCTAAACTCCGAAGGGAGGGTATGCCTTCCGATGAGGAATCGCATTTGTTGGGGCTTTTCTTCTTCGCTATTTCCACCCTGCACGACGAAGTCTGGGACGACTCGGGTAAACTCGCTAGGACTGTAGTACTCTCTGAAGATTTTATAGAGAAAGTTCGCTCGATGTAAAGGAACGTCCTCGAACAGTTCGAGCACGATATCTCCATGTTTCGTCGAAATAGTAACGTACCGATCATCAACATCGGACACCCAATCGAGCAAGAACGCCTCGGCATTATCGTTGTCTAAGGTAGGAAGTCCGATTCCGAGCATAGCTCTTACACGAGCCTCAAGTTCGGGATCCCCAACGTGCTCGTTTAATTCTATGTCGTCATTAACACCACCGGTATGTGTAGTGTCGGAGGGTGCAGAGTTGCAACTCAGTATTAGAAAGAGAAGAATAAAACGGTTATTCATATAGCAAATTTATAAACTATCTTGCATTTATGAATTCGAAGATAATTTTATCGTTTATCACAATAATGTTGTCCGCAGCGCCATTTGTTTCAACCGCTCAAAGTTGGGATGATGATGACGAGTTTTACATTCCTAGCAGGCAAGGGCTTGAGTTTGGTGTAAATATTGGGGTTTATAAGGCTCATCAGAATTCTACGGTTTTCTACAATGGTGCGGGGTGGTACGAATTGGGGGATAATTTAGCAACGCTTTATACAATTGAGGAGAGGTTGTTTTTGGGGAATACTGAAGACCAAATCAATAACGCTCTAAATCTTGGCGGCGGAAATTTCTGGATTCCCTATGATTCTTCGCCTTTGCTTTTGCCTTACGATCCAGGGTTAATGATGGGACTCAAGATGCTTTATTTCTGGAATCCAGAAAGTGCGCTAGTGATGAGTTTAGACGCCGTCAATCTTAATGCAGCAGGGCCGTGGACATTGGAGACAGACCTATTACCGGGACAGGGTCAGGGTAGTACCGACATTCGTGTGTACGGTATTTTCGGTAAGGAGCGTAGAATGCTCGGAACGTTCGGGTATAGAACGGCCGCTTACATTGTCGATGCGGCCTCTTGGATTTTCGAGTTAGGAGGTACAGCGACGGGAGTACAAGTAAAGCGCAATTTTATTATGGTCGAAGACAATTCTTATGACTTGATTACGTTTTACAACGGCAACGGGCAATTTAGCGGAGCCACCAGCAATTTAACATCGGTGGGATTCGGATTATATGGAGTGATAGGACTTGAAGCTATGTTCGAGGAAGGAGGTAATTTAGAGGCGAATTTCAGGGTGAGTCGTGATAAAATCAAACTGGGTTCATATGAGGAGAACCTTTGGAATTTCGCTGTTTATGTGACTTGGTTGATTCCTCCACATATCGGGGATTTCGTAAGAGCGTCGTTCTAAAAATGGGCGGACATCACGATCAGATCGAAAACCACGATCACAGTAACGACAGCACGAAGAATATTAAGGTAGCTTTCTTCCTGAACCTCACCTTTACAATCTTCGAGTTCATCGGCGGATACTATACTAATAGCGTCGCTATTATGGCTGATGCGGTTCACGATCTAGGTGATAGCCTTTCGCTGGGGTTATCGTGGCATTTGGATAAGAAGTCTAAGCAACAACGCGATAATAAATTCACATTCGGTTATAAGAGGTTTTCGCTTCTTGGAGCTTTAATAACCGGACTGGTTCTCGTTGTGGGTTCGGGGTTTATTTTGATAAAGACTATTCCGAGATTGATTCATCCGGAACATGCAGATGCTCAAGGGATGTTTTGGTTTGCCATAGTCGGTATATTAGTGAACGGGTTTTCTGTAATAAAACTATCAGGAGGGAAGACCTTGAACGAGAAAATGGTGAGGTGGCATCTTATAGAAGATGTAATCGGATGGGTAGCTGTTTTTATCGTGAGTATCGTTCTAATGTTCTACGATGTCCCCATTTTAGATCCATTGCTATCTCTTGTGATAATCGCATATGTTCTTTTCAATGTGATCAAAAACTTAAAAGAAACCTTCTTAGTTTTCCTTCAGGGGGTGCCTTCAGATATCGATTATGAGGCGATAGAAAAGAAGATATTAGAGTTAGCGGAAGTTAAATCGGTGCACAGAGTGCATGTTTGGTCTTTAGACGGAGCATCAAACGTGATGACCATACATGTGGTCATTAACGACGTAGAAACTTCAAGCGAAATGCTATTTGCGAAACGGAAGGTCAGAGAAATATTGAACGATTACTCCATTGAGCACTCCACCATCGAGATAGAATTGTCTAAAGAGGTGGGCAGGCAATTATAAGCCCTCGCGAATCATTCCCCACGGCTCTAGCTTCCTTAAGTCCAAAGTGAACAAGAAGTATTTCTGTGGCGCATAGTCCACACCTACATTGTTCATTTCTCTAATCATAGTGCTAGACATTAAAGGCATTGTGATTTTCAATGGCCCTAATGAAAAAGTAATGCCAGCAACTGCATCTAATTCCACCATATCTTCAGAATGGTTGTCGTAAAGTAGAACACCACCGAAAAGTTCGAAGTATTTTACTAGATCAATTCCAACTCTTGCGCTAGTCATCCAGTTTTTTGCATAATGCCTAAGCGGAAGAGCTCCGTTTTCTAAAGAAGCTTGGCTTGACATTAATCCTTCGTTAGAATTTCGTTCAAAAATGAAATTATCTGCCATTGGGTCAAAGTCGGCTCCGAATCCAGCTGTAGCGATGTTGCTTAGAGTATTTATGGAATTTGTTAAATTGGCTTTTCCGAGTAGTTGAAGTCGCACGTTCTTTCCACTATTGCCAATTTTCTTCCTTAAAGAATAGTGGGCTGTTCCTTGAAGGAAATCGTAACTATCGGTTAGGTATGGCCAAATAAAAGCGGGTGATGCAACATCAAAATTAAATTGCCTTAGTTCAATTCCCATTTCTTGCGAAAGCCCCATTATTTCGCCTCTCTTCTTAATAGCGTCGAACTTCAAGCTGTAAGAAGTGCGTTGAGGTGGTGTCGAGAAGTCGTCGCTATCTGCAAAACCATTCAAGAATACATATTCAAAATTTAATTTAGAAGCCCAATTAGAATTAGTTATTTTATTCAGCTTTACACCTGCATTAAAGCTTATTCTATTGTTAGGTGTAGGAAGTAAAAGTACCTCAGACAAATACATGATTCTTTCTGGAGAAGCAAAACGCTGGCCCCTTAAGGCAAAGGAAAAGGGTCCTGTATGGTAAGAGATTCTCGCAACTCCTGCTAATTGGAAAGTGCTGTTATCGCTGTTAGGTTTATTGCTGATAAGAGGAGTAACCATCCACTCAAAGTCCCTAAGAGGCACTGTCGTGTTGTGGACTGTAGCTCCGAGCATTAAGCCGTTGTGAGCGTTCCAGGCAATGGCTGGAGTGTAGAAAACTTGAGTTTTTGCACCGTTTTCTAATCTTGTACCAAACCTTATTTGAAGCGGCTCGACCTTTTTCAGCAGACCCTTAGTTTTTGATGTGTTGTTCTGCCTATCGTAGTCAAGGTCGTATCTGTTCGGGTCAAGAACTACATGTGTTGAGCCCTCGATGTCAATCGTAACGGTGTGTATAGATCCTGGTTCAGATGGTCTTATCCATTGACGACCGATTTCTGTTTCATCGTTATAAACGACAATTTCAACTGGCGATATGAGTTCTCCTGAATTTTTCACGACTACTTCAGTTCCGCCATTTATATTTTTCGAGCTTAGGATCTTCCAGTCGTTCTTGTTCGTTGTATTAATCCACCCATCGAAAAACCAACTTAGATCTTCACCACAAGAGTTCTCCATAGATTTCTGCAAGTCGCTAGGAGAGGGGTGCTTGAATTTCCAGTCCTCGAAATAGGTTTGCATAGCTAAATCGAAACGTTCGGTGCCTAAGTAATGGTGTAGAAATGCAAAAATAGCGGCCGTCTTTTTATAGACAATAGCACCGTAATTCAATGATGAGAAGGCATCGCTATGACATTGCACAGCTTGGTCTATCCCGAAACGAGCTGGAAAGATATATGCGAGTTCATCTATCCATCGGAACTCAAAGTCGGCGATGTCTAGACGCTCCATCCATTTGTCAGATAGGCGGCTAGATATAAGTCCTAAGTCGTCCCCGCTTTCTTTATATGACTCCAATAAATACCTGGTTTCGTTTAATGAGTTGAGCCCCTCGTCCATCCAGGCGTTCGTTCTCTCGTTTGATCCTAAAATTCCGTAGAACCAGTTGTGTCCTACTTCGTGAGCAATTACTACATCGAGTGAGAAAGCGTTGCCTGATTCACCAATAACAGTTACGTTAGGATACTCCATTCCGCCGCCCGCACTAATCGTCCCGTCTATTGCTGTGACTTGATTGTAAGGGTAGTCGCCGTTCCATAAAGAGTAAAAGTATGTAGCGTCACCGATGTATTTCGATGCGACGCGCCAAAGGTCTTCTTCGTTAGGAGTAAACATGATCCATGTTGTCACTTCACGCCCTGAATGTGGAAGCTCTATAGATTCTTTTAGCACTTTAAAACGTTTATCGGCAAACCAAGCGAAGTCATGAACCTTCTCCTGATGGTAGTGAAGAGTTTTTAAGTTCGTAGATGATTCAGGAAATTCGCCTTTGGGGTTGTCTCTTTCCGCCCCTTCGTCTAAACTTTTAAAGTATGCGCGAGTTTCTTTGTCGAGATTTTCTAGTCTAGCAATTTCAGAGTCGTTATCGTTTTGTTCACCAGGCAACAAATCTCCTGTCGCACCTATAGTATAATTGTCGGGGAGAGTAATGAAAACATCAAATGTTCCGAACTCGGAATAAAACTCTCCTTGATCTAGGTAGGGCATTTCGTGCCAGCCATCTCTATCGTACACGGCTGGTTTTGGATACCATTGCGTGATTTGGAATGATTCTCCGACATGACCTAGCCTAGATATTTTCCCTGAAGGAATTCGAACTTTGAAGGGTGTATAAATTTCAAGGCTTTCTCCCGGAGCAAGAGGTTTACTCAGGTGGATCTTAGCAATGTCTGGATGCTGTGGATGGAACTCCCAATCAACTCTGGAGCCGTCAATTTTGAAATCTAATCCGTCAATTCCCCCCATATCCCTTGCCATGGCGTAAAACATGAACATATCGCCTACTCGGAATTGTTGCTTAGCGAGAGCTGTTTTCGCACTGCTATATGCATTAGGCCAAACATGCATCCATATCAATTCTAGTTCGTCAGGACTATTATTTATGTAGGTGGTAACGATTTCTGCGTCAAGCTCGTTATCTACATCGTTAAGCTCGACGTGAATGACGTGATCCACTGTCTGTTGGAAGTAAGGAGTGGTTTGGGCTAAAGAAAAACTTGTAATTAGAGTGAGACAAATTGAGAAAATCAAAGGTAAAATCGGTAAAACTTTATTCATGGGCCACAAGTTCGTATTTTTAAGCCATGAAATTTCAAAAACGCTTTCTTTCTATTGGAAATTTAACATTTCTAGTCCTAGTTTTTTTCTCAACGTCTAATGCATTTGCTCAGGATTCTGAGAGTGCAGCATTTTCCTACACATTTAAGCCTTTAGTCGATAATACAGCTACTTCCGTAAAGAATCAGTGCAGAACTGGTACTTGTTGGAGCTATTCTATGTCTAGTTTTTTAGAGTCTGAAGCGGCAAGGATTTCAGGCCATGTAGTAGATTTGAGTGAGATGGCAACGGTCCGTTATACCTACCCTCTTAAAGCCCAAATGTATCTTCGTATGCAAGGTAAATATCAATTCGGAGCAGGTTCACTTTCTCATGATGTGTTAAATGCGGCTGCAGGTTGGGGGTTAGCTCCGCAAGAGGCGTTTACAGGATTGCAAGATGGTGAAACTGTTCACAATCACGGAGATATGGACGCAGCATTGCTCGCGACAGTGGAAGCTCTAGTTAAAAAGCCTAGTGGGAATCTTGACCCAAGATGGAATGAAACGATTAACGGGATTCTAGATACTTATCTAGGTGAGCTTCCTACATCATTCGAATTCGAAGGGAAGTCATACACTCCGGCCTCATTCCGTGATTACTTAGGGATAGACCCTGAAGCTTACATCAACATTACTTCATTCACTCACCATCCTTTCGGTAAAAGCTTTGTTCTTGAAGTTCCAGATAACTTCAGCCGAGGTGAGTTTTACAACGTTCCCATTGAGGATTTGCAACGTGCAGTCGAAGCAGCGGTTGTGGCGGGTTACACAGTTGCTTGGGATGCTGACGTAAGTGAAAAGGGATTCAGCTTCCGCAACGGTATGGCTTTACTGCCTGCTAAAGGTGAAGAGTCTAATCTCTGGAAAGAGGAGGTTACTGAAGCTACGGTCACTCAGGAGTCTCGTCAGAAGGCATTTGATAACCAAACCACAACCGACGATCACCTCATGCACATTGTCGGACTGGCAACAGACCAGTCAGGAGCGAAGTACTTCGTTATTAAGAACAGTTGGGGACAAGGGAATGAATATGGGGGACGTCAATATATTTCTATGGCATACTTCCAAGCAAAAACTATTGCCATACTAGTTCACCGCGATGCGGTAAAGCGAGTTCTTCGATAAATATTCAATACAAAAAAGCAACTAAATAGAAATGGAAAAAGCTGAGAAACGTATTTTAAGAAAAAGACTCTTCCATCATCTAGATGGCCTTGCAATGTGTGGAGTCATTCCCGTTCTAGAGGAGTGGGGGTTACTTGAAAGAGTTTTCAGATCGTCCGGAGACGTTGATGAGCTTGCTGGAGAATATCGTGCAAATTCAGGATACTTAAATGTGGCATTAAGAATGCTGTGTTCTCAAGGTTTACTCGAAGCTGTCAGAGCTGAGGATAGAATCAACTACCGCCCTGCGGTAGGTAAAACCCCTACAAATTGGTACAGACATAGTACTGCATATGCACCAGGAAGGGTTTGGTTAGAGCATTCAGTAAACTCATGGAACACACCGAAGGCACCTATTTCCTCATCTGCAATTATGTCTATGGAAGTTCTAATGGATGCATGGTCTGATATGCCCGACGAAGGTATTATGGGCCGTATAAAGAATCACCTAGAGGGTGCTCTAGTATCTCCATGGTTAGTTGCTCTCGGAACGATTCACGGAATCCAGCCTATTTTAACATGGGAAGATCATGACGCGGCGGTATTGAAAATGGATGAGTCGAAGCAGGAGGCGTGGGGTCGAGTACTACAATTACTTGGATGGGACAGAACAGAAAAGGGGGCTTTCTTTTTACAGCGTTCATCAGCCTACGGCGTTACTACTTCTTATACGAGAACTTTTATTTGGACGCGGGAGCTAATCTTCGGAGATGGCTCTTATCTGTGGCGAACGGAACCAGGCGAGCCAGAAGTCCATGTTGATAGAACTTTAAATGTTTGGGGTTCAGGAGGAGCGCATAAAGCATACTTCACCCACCTAGATGAAGTCATAAAAACGGTATTTAACGCACCTTTAGAGGAACAGCCAGTTGGAATCTGTGATATGGGATGCGGTAACGGAGCGTTACTACTCCATTTATCGGAAGTGATAAAGTCATCCACCCTACGAGGCGAGAATTTAGATACTCACCCCTTAGAACTAGTCGGAGCTGATTTTAATCACGAAGCCCTTGTGGCAACGGCAGATCATTTCAGACAGGAAGGTGTGGATGGGCATTTTATTTGGGGTGACATAGGCGACCCTGATCAATTAGCTCTCGATTTATGGACTCACCACAAAATTCGTTTAGGCGACCTTATGAGCGTTCGCTCATTCCTAGATCACAACCGGATTTTCAATCGACCACTTATAGATAGGCCTGAGCGAGCTACCTCTACAGGTGCATTTGCTTTTAGGGGAGAACGCCTGAAATTGCGTAATGTAGAACAAAGCTTAAAGGAGCACTTTCTACGTTGGTCTCCATATGTAGCACAGCACGGCTTATTAGTTGTAGAGCTACATACGATTACTCCAGAAGAGGCAGCAGAACGTCAAGGCGTAATGCCTGCAACGGCATATGATGCTACCCACGGCTTTGCAGATCAATACATAGTAGAGATCCCTGTTTACGACGCAATGGCTGCAGAGGCAGGGCTTTCGATAGATGAGTCGTGTTCTAGAACGTTCCCTGGCGAATTGCCCGCGACAGTTAGTATACGGTATTTTAAGGCGTAATAAGGCGTAATAGCTTCATTAACAATTGTGAATAAGTGTTGTTAATTCCTTGTTAATTCCTTTATGCATTTTTATTTGACTTGCATATGAAAATAGTTGCTTATTTGCTTCAAGCAATGCGACTAAACCCCCAAAGCGATTTATATTAAGAAGTCTCAATTTATTGAATCTGATTAATTGGAAGGCAGCCGAAAGGTGTAAGGGGTCCCGAAAGGGAGTTGTTTTCGAGAGAAAGAAACAGAAGTTGCAAGAAGGAAAGGAATTCAGCAATGAATGACTGACCAGATCCTAGGCCGATTGAGGTTTAGATTGCTGACCCAACCGCAAAGGCGGATGGGAGTTCGGTTTTGATATGATTTAGGGCCTGAGAATGGTCGGATTTCGCAAGGGATCAAATTGGAAGGTTTTCGGACTAACTAATTTTAATGAATTGAGGAACGTGTTGAATGAATGTTTTGGTTAAGACATCGCAAGATTCTTAATCATAGTTCGCAGTTAACAAGAAGGCCTAGCCATCATGTTTGTTGTCAGATAAGTAGCGAGTTAGTATTTAGATACCTAGTGTGTTTATTTGCTTTCAATCGAGTTTATTAGGTTTAATGTGACGAAAGCAGAGTATGCGCTGGAGAAGAGCTTGTCTCATCACCAGTAAAACTTAGGAAAGTAAACTTGGATTTAGATTTATTTCGATTCGAATTACTTCACCGAGTTCTAAGCAAACTATCGTTCGAACAGCGTCAGTGCGAGCTGCGCAAAGGCTGAGAGGCGCTAACTAAGGCAAATCTCAGTTTTCCAAAGGGTATCGACCCCGTGTCGCCGCAACCTAGTTGCATGGCAACGGCTCCGATTCGCTATCGTTTTGTAGAGGTTCCCTCAACAGATCGAAAGAGATATAGGATAAAGCCGCGTCGCAAGACAACACGGAATTAGATCCCAGAGGATGCCAGCCGTTCGATTGAGATTAACGTCAATATTGATCGGACCGGAGAGTTGCTAGGGCCTTGTGCCCTGGCCCCTCGAAGGCGCTCCTAGCCGGTTCAGGTATAGGAGACTGGAGGATCCGCATCGGTGATTGTTTAGGTATAAAGTTTCGGCTTTTACTCTAAGCCACCGGTGCGGATTTCTTATTTCTAATAAATTCTACGAAAACCGCAAAAAACTCTATCAAAACTTGCTCAACGCAAGAACCTGAGTATCTTTGCCGTCCGTTTACGCCTTCTATAAAGTGTTCATGGAAAGTTTCGGCCTTGTAGCTCAACTGGATAGAGCATCGCATTACGGATGCGAAGGTTTGGGGTTCGAATCCCTACAGGGTCACATAACAAAAAAACATCAAGCTCGATACACAAAGTGTATCGGGCTTTTTTTATGCCAACTTCGTCACAAGCTTGCTTGTGTAAGGAGGAAAGCATAAAATAAAGCCACAACGCTCGAAGAGCGGGGAGCTTGACTTTTCTGTTTTGTTAATTCCCGCACCGCCCATCACCGACCGACCAAAGGGAGGGAGGTAATCCCTCAATCCCGAGGAGCTATCCTCATCCGGGCTAGAATTATAAAGGATGAAATCAGAGTAAGGACTCCGATAGCAATGATGGCATGCATAATGCTCCAAACATCGGCAATAACACCGGTTAAAATCGCTCCGAATGCATAGCCTAAGTCCCGCCATAGTCTGAAAATGCCTATGCTTTGCGCCCTCTGTTCGGGGTGAGTGAAGTCTGAAATCCCGGCTAAAAATGTTGGGTAAACGAGGGCAGTTCCTGCTCCTAAAATAGATGAGAGGATGATGAAGTCGAGAAAGGTTTGGGCATAAATGAAGCAAAGTAAAGCAAGCCCCTGAGCAAACATTCCTATAAAGAGCATATGTTTTTTATTGAGCAGGTCAGCCATTTTGCCAGTGAATAATTGACCTATTCCCCATACCCCAGGATATATTGCTACTATGATTCCTATCTGCTCTAGAGAGAAATTTCTTGAGGCGAGGAGTATGGGAAAAATACCCCAAACCATTCCATCATTTAAATTATTTACTAGACCCGCCTGAGAGATCGACCCGAGATTCCTGTCTTTCCAACTTGTCTCGGAGAAAATGTTTTTCAGTTTACGAATCGAACTAGTGGCGACCTCTTTCGCGACATGATGAACAGTGTCTTTAATAAGAAAAATAGATCCCAAAAGACCAATTATAGAAAACCCGACTCCTAGGTAAAAAGGGTAGGGGCGAAGGCCGTATTCGCTAGCTATCCAGCTCGTAAGAAAAGCTACACCTCCCACTGCTAAATATCCAGCAGATTCGTTGAGTCCCATTGCTAACCCTCTATCCTTTTCTCCCACGAGGTCTATCTTCATAACGACGGTGCTGGACCAAGTCAGCCCTTGGTTTATCCCTAGTAGCACATTCGCGAAAATGATCCAATTCCAGTGAGTAGCGTAGATTAAAATAAACGGTATAGGGAGAGCGAAAAGCCAACCTATAACGAGCAGGTTCTTTCGACCTACTCGATTTGCAAGTGCGCCCGCGAAATAGTTAGTTATCGCTTTTGAAATTCCGAAAACGATAATGAACGAGAGGATCGCAGTTTTTGCGATCATATTAAAGTCCGTTTCAGCAATCTCGGGCAGGATAGACCGTTCAAGACCCACCATTCCGCCCACAAAAGCATTTACGATAACTAGTAAAACGAACTGCTTCCAGTTCTCTTTTAACCCTAATTTAACGTTGCTCATTATGCTAATTAATTTGCATAAGTCCCAAAGTCCACGCGCCAAATCCCTCTTATCTCATTCACGCCATATCCTAAGGCCAAATCTTCTGGATAAAGCTTATCTAAACCTGTTCGTACCCCATTACTCACCTCGTCCCCAGAACCGTGACATTGCAGGCACATCTCGTTTGTTACTATAGGCATGTAAAATGTACCTCCCTTTAAAATTGGGGAGAGATCGCGATTTGATGCAATCAAAGTAGAATACATCTCTATGAAATCTACCTCTTCGGGAGAAGCGGCGTTATCTGGATTCCTATTTCTATCAGAAACACGAGTAATCGTAGCATCTAAAACCACCCCCATGCTGTCTGTAAGAGAAATCGCCCGCGTATTGCAAAAGTCCAAAGCGTACTCAGTTCCTTGCGATTTTATCGCTCCCTTAAGATTCTTGCCTAAAATCTTTTTCGTACTCATTACAATATGCCTCCCCAATTTTGAATAATCACTTTTATCAATTTTCGGCTCCGATGAAGCGCCCGAATTGAACTTAGAAAGCCATTCACGAGAATCGATTTGGTTTGAAAAAATATAACTCACAATATGCTGTAAGTCAGTTTTTTCATATTGCATATTAGGCATTATGCCAAACCTCTCCATAGCTTCACCCATCACCACTTTTTCGGAGGAAGGAGAGTTCACGAAGGCATTCATAGCGTTATTTGCAGCCTTCTTTGAGCCATATTTAGCCAGATAAGCAGTCTTAACCTCAGCCATAGAAGGGGCGATGCGGGAAGCCTCAGATGCATTAGGTGAGTGGCAGCTGTAGCAGTTGTATACAAGCGACTTCGCAGTTTCATGACTTATTTCAGCAGTCTCACAAGAAGCGAGAATGAGCACAGAACTTATGGCAATGAGTGACTTATGAAGTTTCATGATGCAATGATAAGTAGATAGTTTTGCATTCTTTGTAACATGCATTACACAGTAGATTTTGATTTGAGATAGGAATTGCCCATCTTCCCGATATGAAAAGGAAATCATTTTTAAGATCTATCGGTTTAGCTGGAGGAGCTGTTGTCTCAGTGCCGTTACTAGCAGCGACAAATGCAATCAATTCGAACATCGCTCCAGCAGCGGAAAGCGCAAAAGGAGGATGTGCTTTAATCCCGTCGGAAACCCCTGGTCCATTTCCTCTTGATTTGTCTGAAAACTCGTTCTTTTTCAGGCAAGACATTCGTGAAGACAGGCAGGGAACATTGATGTTACAGAGGATTAGAATTGTAGGCCTTGAAAACTGCCATCCCATGCCTGATGTAAGAGTGAATATTTGGTGTTGCGATAACAATGGGACTTATTCAGGATACGGACCTGAGGAAGGGTTGACCTATATGAGGGGATACCAAATCACAGACGATAATGGAGAGGTCGAGTTTACAATGATTTTTCCGGGATGGTACCCAGGAAGAGTGGTGCACATGCATTTTCAGGTATTTGTAAGCACTTCGTATTCAGTTGTGTCGCAGTATACATGGCCGCACTCGGCTGCTGTCGAAATTGCAAACGGGAACCCTACGGACTATCCTGAAGGTCCCGATCCGATGACCCCGGAGCAGGATTTTGCCTTCACAGACGGTTACGAAAATCAACTCGCGACTTGCGAGTGGAGTGAGGAGGCGCAGGCTTACGTTCGAAGGGGCTGGCGTGAATGGGGTAGGATACCTTGAAAATGAGGCGGCGAAAGTGTTCTCTTTAGGCCAAATCACACCTAACCCCGCTTCTTCAATCGCTAATGTCAATCTGAACCTCCTAGTTCCATCTGAAGTTAAATTGTCGATTCATTCTATTTCTGGAGCGAAAATTGACGACAGAAATTTAGGAAGCCTAAGCTCAGGAGACCATTCCTTGAATCTAAACTTAGAGAAGTTAAATCTTCGTTCAGGCTCTTACGTTCTCCAACTCGATATCACTTCGAATGGCAGAACTCACCACGATTTACGCCGATTCGTAATCTCGTAATTTTGTTATCTCGTGAATTCGCGTAACACCTAAGTTTATGGGTGAGAAGAAAAAATTACGGAAATAGATTTAGGGCTTTATAGTAAAGCATTGATTATTCGAAACTTAACCCCTGTTCGTTAAGTGACCGCTTTGAGTACCACGCGTAGTACACTAAATAGGCGAAGCAAAGACCTCCAATTATGAAGGAGTTTTGAATGCCTACAGCTTCGAAGGATGGCTCCTCCAAGTATCATCATAACAAGGAAGCCGGCGCCTTGGCTAGTGTACTTTCCCAATCCGGCTGTTGCGAGAGAGAATATACATGGCCACATGATAGAACATGCGAGTCCGCAGCTGAGAAGAGCGTAAACAGCGATGATTCCGTCAGTGCTAAGAGCAACTGCGATTGCGATGACGCCTAAAGATCCGAATACGCCCAGAGTAAGGGCTGGCTTGTCTTTGGTGAGGATGAAAGCTGCGATTTGGGCTAAGATGCAGATAAAGTACCATTTCAGCACTGAAATTTCGTAGCCAGCCAGATACGTAGCCCCCATAACGACACCGAAAGCGATGAAGGGGACAGTGAATTTCAGTAGGAGTTTTTGATTGTCTGTGACAGGAAAAACATTTACGGCACCGACCCAACGTCCTATCATCAAGCTACCCCAAAACATCGCCACGAACGGAGTGATTTCCGAGGATTCGTACCCTCCAAATGAAGGTTGCTTCAGGAATTCTCCGAGGTTAGACCCGATAGCTACTTCGACACCCACATAAACGAAAATGGCCATCATTCCCAGAGTGAGCTGAGGATATTGCATGGCTCCCCACCCTTTAGAACTTTTCGCCGACTTAAAATGAGCAAATAAAATCCCGAGAACCACCACTAGAAGACCTCCCGCTAGCCACATCATGCGAGTGATTTCTAACGAAGCTTTTGCCGACTCCTCTACTTCGAACCTATAGCTGTTGAATACAGGGGAGAAGCAAACTACTAGACCTAATGTCATTGCAAGTAGAGTGTAAAGTGCATTGTTAGCTTTTTCTGGTACCTCATCGTTAATTCCGTCTGGAACGCTTTTAGAAGTGCCTAGAAACAATGCTACAGCAAGGAATAATGCTCCGACCCCTGCGTAAAGAATAATGACTTTAGACATGCTAAGAGAAGCTATCATGCTATCGTCTACCGCTGAAGCCGACCCGAAAAGCGCGAGAGCAACCACAAGTGGCCCGAGAGTTGTTCCGAGTGAATTCACCGCTCCTCCGAGGTTTATCCTATTACTTCCCGTCTTCGGATCCCCTAAGGCGATCATGAAAGGGTTCGTAGATGTTTGTTGCAGAGAAAATCCCAGAGCAACTATAAATAGACCTAGCAACATTCCGAGGAAGTTATCTAAGTAGACAGATACTATCATCGCACCCGCCCCTAAGGCCGAGAAAACCAATCCATAAACGATACTCCTCTTATAACCCCAACTCCCCACAATATCTTTGCCCTTAGATGACCCCACTGCGAAAAGACCTAGTGCGCCCAAGAAATAAGCGAGATAAAAAGCGAAGTCAATAAGCTGCGATTGGAACTGATCTAAAGAGAAATAATTCTTGCAGAATGGAATAAATATGCTATTCCCTGCGGCAATAAACCCCCAAAAGAAAAATACAGTAGTCAGCGTTGCGAGAGCGCTATAGTTAGTTTCTTGTGTTTTCATTTTTCTGAGCGAATTATTCCCGAGTGTCGATTTAAGTTCGAAAAGCTACGAAAATAAGTATGATTTATAGGAGCTCAGATAGTGCAGTTTATACACTGAGCGCCAGTGTTTAACTATAAACACTCATTTCCCCCCTAAAGAAGTTGTTCTTTTAAACCCTATTTTTTTTAGGTTTTATGCGTCAGCATTAAAATCCAGGTCTTAGTTATTTTTCTTTTAGAAATAATTTATTTCGTTGGGGCGGGCATGTATTTATCGATGAGCATTATCATCGATGCCATGGTGGCTGCACCTAATTCCAGTTCTCTTTTGTGAACGTTTTCAAAAACGTCTGACGCACTGTGGTGAAAATCAAAGTATCGTTGTCCATCAGGAACGAGTCCGATTAATAATGGTCGTCTCTCTAGTTTTTTTAATGGGCCTATATCTACTCCAGACCAACCCTTCTTGAACCTGTGTAAGTTGTATGGCTCGAATAGGGGCTGCCAGCTTTTTACAATATTGACCAAAGTGTCTGGTGCGTCCATGCTGAAACCTCGAGGTGAAAACCCTCCCGCATCGGACTCCATTGCCGCTACGTGAATCTTTTCATTTCGAGCTAGATCTTCTGCAGCGATTTCAGCGTATTTAATTCCGCCCCTATTTCCGTTTTCTTCGTTAATGAAAAGAACGAAACGAAGTGTTCTTCGAGGGGTATATCCTATTGCTTTTAGAGCTCGTAATACTTCTATTGTGTGAACTATGCCAGCTCCGTCATCGTGTGCACCCTCTCCTATATCCCATGAGTCGAGATGGCCGCCAAGCGTTATGATTTCATCAGGGAATTTCGAACCAGTCCATTCTCCAATAACGTTTCCTTGTTCTACATCTGGTAATGCCTTACAATTCATTTGAAATGTAACTTTTAGATGTGGATCGGTTCTATATAGTTGGGCAAGTTTACGAGCATCAACGGTAGAAATAGCCGCTGCGGGGATGCGTGTGACATCCTCAGAGTATCGCATAGCTCCTGTATGAGGTAGGGTGTCTAATGAGTGTGTGAGAGATCGAACTAGAGCTCCTTTAGCTCCTACTTTAGAAGCGGCTATAGCTCCCTTACCTCGTTGGTCATAGGCTCCGCCATAAGCTGAGCCTGTATTTATTAGAACGGGGTCCATCGCTCTATTGAACAACACAATTTTCCCTTCGGTTTCACTTCTAGGCATTGTGTCTAAATCGCTAAGGTGTTTTACAACAATTATTTCTGCCGAAATAGGTGAGTTGTTAGGAGTTCCAATTGAACCTCCCAAAGCCGTGATGTGGAGGATGTGTTTCTCCCCAGAAGACATTTCGACATAAGCATTTGCGATATCGCCTCTTGTCCAGCTTGGGACTACTACCGGCATCACGTAAACGGTATCGGCTCCGTACCCTCGCATAAGTTCAGCTCCCCACACCATAGCTCTGTCCGCTTCCGGCGATCCGCTTAAACGGTGGCCTATGGTCTTCGTAAGAACACGTAAGTTTTCGTAAGCTTCACCATTTGTGAGAACCTCATCGTAAATGGAACGTATTACAGCTGAATCTGATGGGGAGGAGGTTTGGCCAAGGAGAGAGGCAAACCCATTAAGAAAAAGAAAGCAGCCACCAAGCGAAATGTACTTAGTGACTGCTTTAAAATAATTGCGATTTATCATGAGTGCAATCTACTCTAAACCATCTGACATGCTTACACCTATTGGCAAGCAGCGCCATAAGCTCCTAGAAGCTCCAGTAGGTCTACTACTCCGATAAATCCATCTAGGTCATAATCCCCAGTGCAATAGGACTCAACGACTCCACATGAGACATTTACTGTATGACAAATTGTATATGCCGGTGATAGTATTTCCTCACAACAATAAACAGTTAGACAAGCGTTGTAAGTCCCTGCTGAATTGTAGCAATGTATTGGGCACTCAGGAAGTCCCGGATTATAGACATTACCGTCTCCGAAATCCCAGCTCATACATAGGTTCGGATCAATTCCCAAGTCATTTGCACAAAACCAAACTTCGTCACACCCATTAAGGCAATTAGAGTTTGTGCCCCATTCAAAGTCAATCATAGTCTGATCAAAGTCACATACACCACCACCTGTACATGTAACGGTGTCTGTGAAGGTCCAAACTTGTGTTGTTTCATTTCCATCAGCACAACAATAGACATCCATAGTTACTGTGTATGTGCCTCCTGACGGGAAGCAATGTAGATATCCATGAGGGAATGAAGCATTTTGCAGAGGAGGAGATCCATCGCCCCAGTCTACATTAATACAGAGGTCCCAAAAATCTACCCCACAACCTACTATTAATTCTGGAACCAACCCAAATTCACAACAGGTAGCTCCAGATGCATCCGTTGAAGTGCCAAGGCTAATTAAACCTAATCCAGCTTCAAAATCTGGACAGTCAGCAAGACAACCACCACCTGTACCACATGAGACAATTACCTCATGACAAATTGTATATGCCGATGGTCCTGATAGCCCTTCTTCACAACAATAAACAGTTAGACACGCGTTGTAAATCCCCGGTGCGTCATAGCAATGTATTGGACACTCAGGAAGTGCTGGGCTGTAACTATTACCGTCTCCGAAATCCCAGCTTAGACAAACGTTCGGATCATCTCCTAGAAAGTTCGTAGCACAGAACCAAATCTGGTCACACCCGGTATTTGCGCAATTAGAGTTTGTTCCCCATTCAAAATCAATATTTGCCGGGATCTCACATACACTACCTGTGCATATAACGGTTTCTGTAAACGTCCAAGTCTGTGACTCAGCACCATCAGCACAGCAATAGACATCCATAGTTACTGTGTATGTGCCTCCTGTTGGGAAGCAATGTAGATATCCCTGAGGGAATGGAGCATTTTGCAAAGGAGGAGATCCATCGCC
>JYMV01043750.1_pt1 | contig 59027 bp, 74 predicted proteins | sample 338911 | NCBI WGS metagenome assembly JYMV01 (sample SAMN03354496, study PRJNA234377) | hydrothermal vent metagenome | biome: Deep sea; feature: Hydrothermal plumes at the Eastern Lau Spreading Center, Western Pacific Ocean; material: Seawater | place: Tonga | collected 2009 | depth 2000 m m | reverse complement strand
CCCAAGGTTCAATACACCGGCCACATCAGATGTCTTAGATGCCACTTCCCGTAACATCTGTGCACCCATGTTCTCAAGATTATTTTCAAGTTCGATTTCCTTTGCCACAGTCACACCGTCTTTGGTGGATGTAGGGGCACCGAACTTCTTTTCGATAACGACATTCCTACCCCTAGGTCCCAACGTCACCCTTACAGCATTAGCGAGTTTGTCTACACCGGCTTTCAAGGCGTTACGGGCATCGGCGTCGTATTCAATCTGTTTCGCCATTTTTTATTCTCCTAATTAAATAGTTTCTTCTTAAAGGACAGCGAGAATATCACTCTCGCGCATGATCGAGTACTCAGTACCGTCAATAGTTACCTCCGTCCCGGAATACTTACCGTAGAGGACATTGTCCCCTTTCTTGACGGTCGGCTCAACCAGTGTGCCGGCGTCACTAACTTTTCCAGGGCCAACGGCAACCACTTTCCCCTGCTGAGGTTTTTCCTGAGCAGTGTCTGGAAGGATAATTCCACCTGCTGAAACATCTTCAACCTCGCCAGGCTCGATAACGACTCTGTCAGCCAGAGGCTTAATTTTTAGTGCCATTTCTTGTTGTCTCCTATACCTTGTGTTAACTGTCGCTCAATCAACTCGATTTGAGCAAACAAAATTATCACTCTTTTCGAAAGAGTGCTAACAATTTTTTTAATTCTATATAAAGTGCCAAAATTATACAGTTGGACTGATTAACAGAGGATTGGAACTACTACGTACCCTCTTCCCAGGCAGATACGTAATCTACCTGTTGAGGGGTAGGCTTTTGAAGAAAGATCCCTTGAGCAGTTAAGGCCAATCTCGCTACTTCTTCGTCGAGGTCTGATGGAACATCATAAACTTCCGCCGCGAGACCTTCTCCGTTCTTAGCAAGATACTCCACACAAAGGGCCTGGACAGCAAAACTACCATCCATGATCTCGATGGGGTGACCGTGCCCCGAGGGGCGGGCCAGGTTCACTAGCCGCCCCTCAGAGAGAAGCATGACACTTTTCCCGTTTTTCAGCCGGTAGCGGACCAGATTAGGCATAATCTCTTTTGATTCCTTGCTCATCGCCTGCAAAGAATCAACATCAATCTCGTTATTAAAATGACCCGCATTGGCGAGAATAACATTCTCTTTCATTTCCTTAAAATGATGTTTGGATACAACATGCTTATTTCCGGTAGCTGTGATGAAAATGTCACCGATTAATGCCGCCTCTTCCATGGACATGACCCAATTCCCATCGTAGAGGGCTTCCAGTCCTCTGTGATAACCGGACTGCCCCTGCTGGTTCAGAGAGGCGGCTGTCTCAACCACAACCACCCTTGCACCCATGCCCCTAAGCCGCATGGCTACGCCCCGGCCTACCCAGCCGTAGCCCACCACTACTACTGTCTTCCCGGCGATGAGCATATTGGTGGCGGAAGCGATGGCATCAATAACGCTCTGGCCACTACCGTACCGGTTGTCAAAAAGATATTTTGAGTAGGCGTTGTTCACCGCAATGACGGGTACCTTCAGCTCTCCGTCCTTGCTCATGGCTTTCAGCCGGATAACACCAGTAGTGGTTTCTTCACATCCACCAATGATATCGTTTAGCATGGCAGGATACTTGGAATGGAGCATAAAGATGAGATCGCCGCCATCATCTACGGTAATTTTCGGCACTGATCGGATAACGGACTCGAGACAGCTGTAATACTCCTCTTTACTCTGGCCCGACCAAGCGAATATGTCCATCTCCTGCGACAGGGCCGCCGCCACAGCATCATGGGTTGTGAGAGGATTACAGGAACTTGCCGAAATTTCGGCACCGCCAGCCTGAAGCGTCTGAAGCAGAACACCAGTTTTCTGCTCAAGGTGCATGGCAACTCCGACGGACAGCCCCGTAAGCGGTTTCTCCTTCTCGTATCTCTTCCGAATGCTGGCCAGGATGGGCATATTTTCACCTGCCCAACCGAGAGCCCGCCGGCCCTCTCCCTCCAGTGATTTATCTTTTATTTTACTCATGAACCTGTACTCCCGAAACCACCATCGCCGCGGGACGATTCGCTCAATTCGCTCACGATCTCGATCTCCAGCGGTGCTCCGTCCATGGCGACAACCTGGAATAATCTCTGACCAGCTTCCACGGTGTATGCTTGTTCACTAATGTTATCACAAAAGGCGATAAGTTCCCCTCTGTAGCCGCCATCAATAAGTCCTATTGAATTTGCCAGTCTGAGTGGTGTTTTGGAAATGCTTGACCTCGGCATCAGAAGATAGGGCCGACCCCCTTCCATTTCACACGCCACCTGCAGATGGATCGGCGTCGTCTCGCGGCCACCTATAGTCACCTCATTCGGCGCAAACAGATCAAGGCCGGCATCACCAGGATGGAAGTGGCTGTGATCTGTATAAAGAGATGAGATAGAAGCGTTAAACGGCTTTATCTTAAGTTTCACTTTAATCCTTGGTCCGCTTCCAGAGGTAGTATACACCAGTCCCCACAGCCAAGAAGCCGAGGCCCCAAGCCGGCAGGATCGAGTCTTGCGAAAGATGAAACTGAATCACACCCCATGAAACGAATAATGCGCAGCCAATGTAGGCAACGGGAACAAGTGGAAACAAGGGTGTTCTGTACCTGTTCTCACTTCCTTTCCCCCGACCGATTTTCAGCATGGTGGAAATAGATAGAGCGGAGAAAAGTATCATGACGACGGCGGTGGTGTCCACAAGGTCGCTGATACTCTTGAATGCGTAGAGCATAACGATGCACCACGCAGCCTGGACCATGAGGGCGTTAACCGGTGTATTGAACCTTGGGTGCCGCTTTGCGGTGAAACGGAAGAAGACTTCATGGTCACCCATGGCCTGGATCACCCGAGCTCCCGCCGTCTGAATGGTGATGGAGAGAGAACTGATAACACTTACAAAGATGAGGATTGTAAGATAGATGGACCACTCCTCAGCCGCCACCGCTTCAAGCGCCCGCAGCGGCACCATCTCCTCGTTCCGCATCGCTTCAATACCTACCGCCTTGAGAAAACCTAATTGAACGATCACGTAGATGACGGTGGTGATGAGCGTCCCTCCGATAAGGGCAAACGGCAGTGTCTTCCTCGGGTTGTGAATCTCCCCAGCAATGTAGCCCGCCACATTCCACCCCGTATAGGCAAAAAAGATGGGGATCAGCGCTCTCGACAAACCGATAAGAGGACTGCCATCGTTAGAGCTCGCTTGCACGGGGGGGGGCAGTGATGACGTTTTCGTGAACAGGATGATTGATAGGAGAATCACTCCACCGATCTTCGCCACCGTGAGAATGGACTGAAACCGGGAGCCGATGGTGATTCTGAGGCAGTGGAGCCCGGAAAAGAAAATCACCAGCACAGATGCAAGTGCAGGTACTGAAAGTGGAACTCCGGGCAAAAATTCCTTCAAGTACTTTCCACCGAAAACAGCCAGGATGGCAATAGACCCTGTCTCAAATATCATGAGGCTCATCCAGCCATACAGAAACGCCGGATAGACGCCGTAAATTTTTTTTAGATAAAGGAAATCACCGCCGATCTCGGGGAATTCTGTGGAAAGTTCGGCAATGGCAAGCGCACCGAGAATGGCCATGATCCCTCCTACAACCCACGCTACAACAAGCCAGGTTCCATCAAGAACAGGCGCGGCGGCATACCCCGACAGGAGAAAGACCGAAGAGCCGATCATGTTCCCCGCCACCATGTTGGTGGCATCGAATGTTCTGACAACACGTTTGGGTGAATTTGCCATAATCTTTCGGAGTACCTATCCGCGGCAAGCGGCCACCGCCAGAGCGGCCCACCCCGCCAAAAAACATAGGCCGCCGAAAGGTGTCACTACCCCTAAGGAAGTCACACCGGTAAATACCATAAGGTAAATAGAGCCGGAAAAGAGAACAACACCGGTTGCAAACAGCCGGCCGGACCATTCAAGGAGAGGTGATGAAACAGTGTTGGCCAAAACGCCTACTAGAATCAGCGCTAGAGCGTGATATATCTGATAACGGGCAGCAGTCTCAAATGATGACAGCGTATCGACAGTCACTTTCGATTTGAGTCCGTGGGCGCCAAAAGCACCCAAGGCAACAGCGAGAAAACCGAAAACAGCACCGGTGACGATCCAGGCCGAAGGTTTCACTGGAATAAAGGAAAGTTTGTCAACCCGAGGTAGGGTGAGTCCGGCTTATTCCCCGTTTCGCTGGTAAACAGTCCGAATGGGGAACGGAATCTCGATCCCTTCTTCCTTGAACCGTTTGTGAAGCTGCTTGATGAACTGATGGGTCACTGCCCACTGGCCACTGTAATCATTGGAGCCTATGGAAACCCTGAAGTCGATACTGGACTCACCGAAATTGATAAAAATGATGCTCGGCTCAAAGTTCTTGTCGGCCCCCTCCACCTTGGATTTGACCTCATCGGCCACCTCCAGCACCACCCGCTCCACATGATCCAGATCGCTGTCGTAGCTGACGCCGCAGGCGATCCTTGCAACCAGGAGCTTCACAGGCACATCATAGTTGGTCATAATTGCTGTAGAGAGTCTGGAGTTAGGAATCACAACTGTATTGTTTCGGCGATCCTGAATAATGGTGTTCCGCCAGGTAATGTTCTTAACCGTCCCTTTGTGTAAGGTGTCCAGCTCCACCAGATCACCTGGTATCACCTTTCTGGAAAGTAATATATGCAGCCCGGCAAACAGGTCAGACAGCGTATCTTTCAGCGCAAGTGCTATGGCTAGACCTCCCACACCCAAGGCTGTGAGCACCGGCGTAACGGAAATTCCCAGAGTTTGGAAAATGACCAGCAGGCCAACAGTAATAATCAAAATCCGAGTTAGGTTGGAGAACAAGGTGGTGGATGGAAAAGCATCATTGCTTTCAGCAAAGATTTCCAGTAAACCTACCGCCATCCGCGACAGTACAAGAGTAATAGACAACACAAACAGGATCATTATCACCATCTGAATTGTTCCCAACAGTTCTTCACCAAAGGATAAACGGTTCACTGCCAGGTATACACCACCGATCAAAAACCACAGTATAATGGAGGACTCTACAGCATCCATGACCAGGTCGTCACCTTTCCAGGTTGTCTTTTCAGCGACTTTCTTAAGACGGTTGTGGATATAGGTTTTGAATATCCACCCAGCCAAGACAGAACCAAGAACAAAACTAAGTGCAATCAGAGGGTCTTTGTAAGATTGAAGATCGAAGGGCATGAGTTGTTACCGGACCGAATTTACAATTGTGATAAATTCTCTAAGAAGGAATCTTTGGTTCTTTCTTACGTGACCAAATAGGTTCACCTTTCACACTAACCGTCTCATGTTTGAAACTACTCTTCTTGTCGTAAACCCGCTCATAAATGATTCTGTTTCGGACGTAGAACTGTACCACTGAAAACTGACCATTCTGGTGCCACTGCAGTTCAGCACCGTGCTTTTTATCACCGATAAAATCTGCCTCAATTTGCCGATTCCCGTTTTTAAACCGCATCCTGTGAATCGTATGCTTTTCATGAAGAGGCTCGCTGATACGCCGTCCATGACGGTCCCATTCCAGTAACCACTCCTTTTTTCCGTCGCGGAAAGCAGTGGCTGAGTTGAGTTCACCGGAATCTTGCCATTTGATGAGAATGTGGGGTATATCATCAATGTATATCTCGTTTGACACTATCTTCCCTTTTGGAGTCCATTCGGAAAAAGTGCCGTTTTTCTTCCCATTCTCATACTCCGTAAGACTCGCAACCACACCACTTGAATACCAAGTCACATGGACACCGTTCAGATCATTATTAGCATATTCACTCAAGGATCGAAGTGTTTTGTCGTCATACCAAATTCGCCAGGTCCCTACCCGCAACCCACTTTTGTAGATCTGTTCAAAAAGAAGAACACCGTTGGCGTGCCAGGCCCGGGACTTTCCATCAAGCAGGCTGTCTTTATAGACACGAATCGTATCCCGGCTGCCCTGCTCTCCCAACCATTGCCACTTCCCATGAGGAACCCCCTTTTTAAATGGCCTCATTACACTAACTTGTCCGTTCTCGTGGTATGATGTCATCTTCACCACTGTAGAATCTCCTTTGGCCACTTTTGAGAGTACTTCAGTCCGCTGGCCGGCCACTTCTACGTTGGTAAGATTGTTTCCACCAGAACAGCCAATAATCAACAGGCTGATATAAATGAAAGAGAGACGAATCATCACAGTTGGAATTTGTTATTTCAGAAACTCATTAAGGGCGTCCCCCACTCTCGACATGGCCTTCTCAAATCCGCTGGAATGCCCAAAACCGATCCGTATGAAACCTTCGGCGTTGAAACTGTAGTTTCCCGATGGAACAAGGACAGAATAGTCCTCCGCCAGTTTCAGACAGAAATCATCTGTATTGACACTGCCAGTAAATTTAGGAAAGGTGACGGGACCACCCTTAGGCTTCACCCAGTCAAAAATGCCGTTCCTCTCCCCCATCCACTGTTTAAGATAGGTATAGTTCTTATCCAAAATTGTCTGATTGCGCCTGATAACCTTATCCCTGTTTCGGTGGGCAACTGCAGCGATCTTCTGCTCAATAACCGGAGCTGTGACAGTGGTATAGAACCGTATGTGCCTCAACGCCTCAAGGACCTCCTCAGGCGCCGCGATCCACCCCACCCTGAGCCCACTCAAGCCGAACGACTTAGACATGGAGCCGGTAGAGATTGTACCGGAGTCAATATCCCGAATGGACGGCGTCACCGGCCCTCCATCAACGGTGATCCCCCGGAACACTTCGTCAACCCAGAGCTGAATACCGTGCCCCTGTGAAAACTGGACCAGGCGCTGAAGATCGTCCCTCAGCATAATCTGTCCAGTCGGATTGTTCGGATTATTTACAATGATCAGTTTTGTTGTGTCATCCACCAATTCCTTCAGTTCATCAAAATTCGGTTCAAATCCGTTCTCGTGTCTCAAATGCCAGTGACGTATCTCTGCGCCGTTGTCCTTCGCCAACTGGTAAAGCGCCGGGTACATGGGGAACATGGCTACCATTGAGTCGCCTGACGAAAGAATGGATTCGATGAGTAGGAATATGGCCTCTGTGCTGGACGATGTTATGTAGATATTTTCCGGAGATCCATTATTATACCACGTGGAAATGGCCTCCCTCAGTTCGTCACTGCCCGGCCCCGGTGTGGCGCCGAGAGACGACCCGGCGAAATCGACTGTTTCGTCCGTAATTTTACACAACTCCTCCATGGTCATTCCGGCACAACTGCTGGATCCAAGAAGATGATCCACCTCGAACTCATACCGCTCAAACCACTCTTCAAGTTTAAATACAGAATATTTCGTCACTGTTTACCCCTCAGTTCAACCATAACTATCAATCCAAATTTCCGTATTGGATTGCCTACACCCTCCTTGGAAATGTTATCTCACAAGAGGTACCATTTTTCTGATTGGCTTCTCTAACTTTCTAAGAACAAGAAAAAAACCCTCTCAACGCAAGATACGGTAAGATAAGATAGAGAACGCTATCTCTGATCAAATAAAACATGAAAAATGCAATTAAAACCACCCAACCCCGCTTCCTGATAAGTAGTTTGAATCCTCCCTCGCGAAAGATATCCCGCCACTCACTGACCAGGTTGGGGATAAAATTACGAAAGTTCAATTCGGTTTCTTTTTCTCTCTGCCCAAGAGGCTTTCGTATCTCTCAAGCAGCGTCTGCTCCTTCATCTGGGAACGATCATAGGCATACTCAAGCGCCTCCGGAAAGGGCCTTTCGTGGCCCTCGGGCTGTGAGTAGAAATCGTCAACCCATCCCACAAACTTCATCACATCGGTGGTGTCCAGAAGATCGAAGATATTGTAGGACATTTCAGCCCTGTTTTCGTAATACCATTTCGTGAAATCACCGCGGCCTTTCTCGTTGATGAGAGATTTATGTGTGTCGTACACTTGGGTAAGGTAAGCAAATAGATAAATTTCTTTCTCATCCGGTCGGAGTGTTTTCCAATAGAGCGGAACGGGCGAATAGTCTGCCTGAGCAGCGGCCAGCGACAGCATGGTGAGTGTAATGACAAGTATCCTGAGTCTTTTCATTCTTCTACCTTCGCTGGGCCCTTTTTTGAGGCTGACGTTTCGTTTTCTTCGTTCTCAATCATAGTTAATAGTTTGTTAATGGCTTCATCTTCATCCACACGGCCGATTTTTTCTCCATCCTTGTACAAGAGACCGCCACCTTTACCAAAAGCAATGCCCATGTCGGCATGTGTCGCTTCACCAGGACCGTTAACAGCACAACCCATAAGTGCCAGTGACATTGGCTTTTTGACGTGGGACAGCTTTTCTTCCATCTCACCTGTAATCTTGAACAGGTCCACTTCCAGCCGCCCGCAGGTGGGACAGGCGATTATGGTAACACCCCGGCTAGCAAGACCGAGCGATTTCAGAGTCTCAAAACCGACCTTCACTTCCTCCACAGGATCTTCGGTGAGACTCACACGGATAGTGTCACCGATCCCTTGGTGAAGAAGTGTACCAAGACCGATGGCAGACTTGATACTGCCACTCTTCGCCGGCCCTGCCTCTGTTACTCCTAGATGGAGGGGATAGTCAAATTTCTTAGAAAAAAGTTTATACGATTCGATCATGAGCCTTACATCGGAAGCCTTCAATGAAACGATGATGTCGTCAAAATCAAACTCCCGACAAATGTTGATATGCCTCTCGGCGCTTTCAACCATGGCTATGGCAGTGGGATATCCGTATTTTTCCAGCAAATTACTCTCTAGGCTGCCGGCATTCACACCGATGCGGATGGGGAGACCCGCTTCTTTCACTTTGGTGAGCACCGCCTCAACCCTTTCACGATTTCCTATATTCCCGGGGTTGATACGGATCTTGTCGGCACCACCGTCAACAGCCAAGATGGCCATCTGATAGTTAAAATGGATATCAGCCACCAGCGGCACACTCATACGTTTCTTGTATTCAGGAAGCGCCATTGCGGAAGCCTCATCGGGAACGGTAACGCGGATGATCTGGCACCCCGCCTCCTCCAACCGCTCAATCTCCTTCAGTGTGGCCTGGATGTCATCAGTCTTTGTGGTGGTCATGGACTGAACAGAGACGGGTGCGCCGCCTCCCACAGCCACATCCCCCACCATCACCTGACGGGTTTCTCTTCGCTTTATCGGTTTTGTCGATTCCATCGTGACAGAAAAATTAGGCTTTCTCCCGCCTAAAAACCAGCGAATTGGCTATTCTACCCTCGGAGCAAAAGGGCGACGGAGATATTCTCTCGCTTCGGCCATGGCGGCTGTGTAGTTGTCCAGCCTTACTGCCGACCGATAGTCCCTAACGGCCAGACTTCTGTCGCCGCGCATGTCATGGATCTTGCCTCGGAGCAGATAACCAAAACCCAACGGAGTATCCAGTTCAGTGTTGAATTCATCTATGGACTGGGTCACCATTTTCATGGCCCGGTCGGTGTCCCCCCTGTAAAAAGAGAGCAGGGCGTCCTGGTACTTCAGCGTCGGTAGCCAACCTTTAATCGAAAGAGGCGGCAATATCTCTGCCATTTCAGTGGTCAGCCTGAGATTGGCCTCAGCATCGTCCAGCCTGTTAAGCCGGATGAGACTCTCCGTGTAGAGATGCTGGTTGTAAATACTTTTTGGCAGGCGCTCCACCAATTGCTGAGAAATGGTCAGCGCATTATCAAAATCCTGATCCATCCAGAGATAAACAAAAACAAGGATCTGGGAAGCCTCGATCCATGCAAATTCACCTTTGTCAGCTGTGATGGTCATATGTTCAATCCCCACTGCTTTATCAGCTTCAATCCCTATCAATCCCGCGAAAAACCGAACAAAACCGGACATTTCCCCGGCGTAAAAGTTGAGAATTCCCATAGGGAAATAGGTGTCCCAAAGCTCTCGGTTTTCATTGTGAACTGCCCGGATACCGCTATATCCTTTGATCCCTTCCCTCACCACACTAATCCACTCCTTCTTCCCAAGATGAACCCGCGCCTTCAGCCCTTTCGCAGCCGCCGCATAAAGCCGGTATTCCGGCTCTTCAGGATACTGTTCCACATAACCATCATAGACAGGAATGATCTTCTCTAGAGATGCTGAAAGGGTATCGTAACTGGCTTCAATACCGTCGTAGGCTTGGGCTCTCAGCCATTTTGATACGGCCCAAGTGAAATGGACAGTGGGATGCTCGGGATGACGCTCTCTCACTTCAGACAGTATCGATACAGACTTATTAAATTCGTAATTATAGAAAGCATAGATCCCCTCCCACAAGCGGTCATTTCCTGGGCGGTCGGCGGCGACAGAGACAGTAAAAAGCGCGAAGATGAAAATCTTTTTTATACGCAACCGTAAAGAAGAAATCTGGATAATTTAAGATGAGGTGAGTCTATTCAGAAGACCGGTTCGCCAACAAGAGCCACCCTTTTGCGGCGTTGTCGTCAGAACGGATTGAGAGGCTCTTCTCCCACGCTGCCACAGCCATCTGTTTTTCACCCATATACCAGTAAGTGGCACCGAGACCATTGAAAACATCTAAATCTGACGGCACGATTTCCATGGCGTCCTGGTAGGCTCTCAGTGATAATCGATACATACCGTTCTCCCGGTAAAATTCTCCGGCAGTTTTAAGAGCGTTCACGAGCCATGCAGAACTATTGGAATTGACAGAGAGGGCATTAGCGAAGGCACGACGGCTCAAATCTGTGAATCCCGTCCTGTCATATTCCAAGCTCATGATGTAGTAAACCTCCGGCAGAAACATGCGGACTTCCTGATGGTTGGGGGTGTAGCCGAGCATCTCCTCCCATGCTGAAGCAGCTTTGCCCCACTCAAATGCACGGTAGTAACTGAGTCCGTGCTTATATCTGAGCGAAACGTTCATGGGATCTCTAGGCAGTACGCCTTCATAAGTAATGGCGGCGTAAAGATAGTTTCCCTGACTGAAGTAGAGGTCTCCCAAAGCGACCCCTCCTCTGGGGTCCGATTGATCAATGGTCATGCTCTGCTTGTAAGTTTTCTTGGCCGATTCCAGATCACCTGTCGCCTCATGGGCCTGGCCTTTCATAAAAACAAGGGACGCGCTTTGCGAGAAACGGCTTGAATTTTCACCGGCGAGCCTAAGCACCTCTGCATAGTCCCCTTTATCCAGGTTAGCACGGACATCCTTCAGGAGTTGCGCCGGTCCGTTGGGTTGCTTCTGAGATACTTCCTGCATGAGGTCCTTAGCCATGGACTTTGTTGCAGATTTTCCGCTATAACGGGATAGTGCCTCAATAGTAGGTCCATGATTCGGATCCAGTTGAAGAGCTTCACGAAAAGCAAACCGTGCGTTGTTGGTCTGCCCCGTATGAGTATAGAGTGAACCTAAGAAAAAATGATGGTCCGCATCGCTCGGCTCCGAAGCAATCAGCCTGAGATAGATATCTTTTGCATCACTGAAGCGACCTTCAGTTTCATACTGAAGAGCTAGGTCCCGCTGGGCTCTTCTGTCTTCAGGTCTGTCAACAGCGGCTGTCTTAATTATCTCCAAACGCTGGCGGTGTACCTCTTCGGTGGAACGAGTATCCAGAGGCTTCAGTGCCATCCTGGCACTTCTCATCTTACGAGTGGATGTGTCCATATGGTTCGTCAGTTTATAAATATTATCAGAAAGCTTGTATGGGCTCTTCGGCTTGGGGATGGGTGTCGACGCAACCAATGTCTTTGGTTTGGACGCCGTTTTCTTCTTGGAAGCCGCCACCACGGGAGTCAGTTTCTTTATATAGTTCTGTGTCGTTTTGGAAGGAGCAAGTTTGTGTGCTTTTTGAAAATCGCTGAGAGCACCTGCATAGTTCTTCTGTTTAATCCGCTGCTTCCCCCTACCGATATATTTCTTGGCCTGAGCAGCCTGTGCCGACTGATTCGAAGAACCAGATTTTTTACTGCTCGATTTCTTTGGGGAACTCTTCTTCTTTCTCGTCTGTTTCTTCTGTACGGCTGCGGCCGGACCAGCAAAGACAGGTTCAGGTAAACTGCTAACAATAAATGACAGCGCCAGAAAAAAACTAGTATTTCGGATAGTTTTATTCAATGCAAAGACCTCTTACGCAAATATACAATGTTCGCTCAATATTTGGCTTAATGTTTTTATATTCAGCCCAAGAGACCACAATGCGTTTCCAATTCAGGAGATTAATACCATGCCTTATATTGTTTTTCTCCGTCTTTCTTCATGGAGAAATCAGGGTTGAAGGGATCAGTATCGAAGAGAAAACCAATGGTACTCTTATATCCATACATCTCAATGATCATCTCCCCAAGGATCAAATCTCTGGGTGGTTCAAGGAGACAGGGTGGTTCTATGTGACTCTGCATGGTGTAACAGTAGACACAAACCGGGTCTGGCCTTTTACCCGGACGGGCGCCGTCACCGGTTTTGAAATACACCAAGTGGCTGAATCAGCACAGCTGAATTTCCGCCTGAGGCAACAGGTGGAAAATTTTGAAATTGTTTCCACTCTTGAAGGAAAAGTGAATCTGACTCTTCGCCTGCCTCTGGCCGAATCGGCGACGGCCATTGCGAAAGCTGGTGACCAGCCGTCAGCTCAGGAAGTCACAGTGAGACCGCCGGAGGAGCTGACATGGCGGGCGGCTGTACCCTACTCCCTCATATTCCTGGGAGTGGGTCTTGCGGCAAAAGGTTCACTCCGATCTGAGGATGAAGCGATGGGTACCGGTGTACTTATGATCCTGGCAGGATGGCTCCTGAACTCAAAGGTCAATAGTCAGGACTGAAATGACTGACCACTTAAACTATTTCGCACTTTTCTATGTGGCGGGCATCATTGTATTTGGACTTCTTATGCGTATTCGGTACCGAAGTAAAAGAGACAAGAACCTACAGGAGTCGGAAGAAAAGAAGCGGGTGTATGATGCCATGAGCCACCGGAGAGAGCGTGATGTGGCGGATGATTCGTGAAGCGGGTTCTTTTTCTCTTTTTGGTTTCCACTGCTTGCGCATTCTCTCCCGGGGACAGTCCGCCTAAGCAATTGACACCAAAAGAGTTGATAGCTGCAGTACGGGAAATGACCTGGCGCACACATTCCACTGCTGCGAAAAAGCACCACAACTTTATTAAGTGCGGCGTACCTGTCCTGAAGCAGCTGGCCGAAACGGCCCCCGCCCTGGATGCCGAAACCAAAAAACAGCTGAGCGAGCTGGGGATCGACACTGAGAGATCAATGGCCGGTTTTGGCCGACCGGAAGGTTTGGAGTGGCACTACGATACTGGCATTTTCAGAATTCACTACACACTGGAAGGATACCATGCGGTAGATTCAACGGACTCAGACAGTGACGGCATTCCTGACATGGTTGAGCTGATGGCAGCTAGTGCTGAGGAAACTTTCGCTGTTGAAATCGGACAGCACGGCTACACACGTCCGCCCTCTGACAGATGGTACTCTGATAACGGCGGTACCGACGCCTACGACATCTATATCCTTGATCTTGGGGATCTCCTGTATGGGTATACTCAGTTCGAGTACCTGGCCTATTTCATGTCCGGAAATAACGAATTCTCCGAAGTAAAAGAAGAATACGCCGCATCAAGCTTTATTGTCATGAACAACAATTACAACTCATTCCCGTGCGAAGAAGCTGCCTGTGTACAGGTCACTTTCGCTCACGAATTTTTTCATGCAATCCAGTTCGGCTATGATGCCTGGGATAAAATTTGGTTCCTGGAAGCCACGGCCGTCTGGATGGAGGATGAAGTTTACGATGACTTGAATGACAATTACTTTTTTTTGGAGTTGTGGATGAAACAGCCTCAGGTAGCGCTGGACTATGCACGGGGACCTCACTGGTACGGCAGCTGGATTTTTTTCCGTTACCTTTCCGAGCATCTTGGCGGACCTGTCACCATACGTAAAATGTTTGAACAAAGTGTTGAAGATGTTACCAAAGATGAGTCTGACAACAGTATCTATACCATTGACCAGGTATTACGTCGTCGCGGCTCATCATTTAGAGAAGCGCTGAACCTAATGGCCGTTGCCAACCATTTGATGACATCAGATAGTGAAGCTGGCGACTACCGCTACGAGGAAGGTGACGCCTACCGGGAATACGGAATTGAACCGAGGTTGCACCGCTCTGTGGCACTGAATGGTTCTGGTGCCATGGTAGAATATACCGGTAGCGAACTGATGCACAACGCCACTCACTACATCGGTTTTACCTTTCCGGAAGGTGCCATAGAAATGAATTTTGAAAGCTACAACGACAGTTTACGCTATAACATCAACGGTATCCAGGAAAGCTGGAGAAGCTTTAACGTTTACCGGGCCCGGGGACAGACGATCATCCCCATTCCGGCAAGCACGGATATGTTCACGGTGGCCGTTGTGACAGATACGGTCGAGAGTGTAAGGTACCACTACAGTCTCACTGTGGACACTGATGTAATCATACCCACCGTCATTACACTTTCGCCAAACTTCCCCAACCCCTTCAATGTCACCACCACACTCCGATTCTTCCTCCCCACCTGGGAAGAAGTGGCGCTGTCCGTGGTGGATCTAAAAGGACGGGAGGTAAAGAGAATAAGACTGGATGATGTCCAGGCAGGCTACAACGAAGTTACGCTGGAAGCGAGAGAGCTCCCCAGCGGCCCTTACATTATAAAGCTGGATGGTGAGACGGAAACGGTAGCAAGTAAAGTGATGCTGATAAAATAAAGTGGCGACCTATGCAGGTAGTTCATCCGCTGAAGCCATTGCCATTAGGTTGTCGTAACCTCCAATTCCTTTTCCGTCAATCACAATTTGAGGCACACTCATTCCACCACCTGTAATTTTCTTCATTTCTTCTCTGCTCATACCCTTCTCCTGGATGTTGATCTCTTCATACGACCAACCCTGCTCATCAAAATAGCGTTTCGCCATTTTGCAATAATGGCACCAGTTTGTTGTATATATTTTGATATCGCTCATTTTTGACATCACTTCATTAACCAGAATCTACAATGTTTATTCCGAGACCGCTATCGGGTTCCTGACAGTTTTCTTTTCATTATCAGCATAGAGCTGTCCACATGCAGCATTGATATCTTTTCCCTGGCTCCACCGCACCGTCACCATGCTTCGTCCCCCCATGACATTTGAAGTGAATGTTTTCAACTGGTAGGCCGTAGGTCTTTTGAATGGTTCGCCGGCAATGGGGTTATACGGAATTACATTGAGTTTGCAGTTTAATTTTTTCATAAAGGACGCGAGCCGGCGGGCGTCCGCGGGAGTATCATTTGTGTCACCCATGAGAACGTATTCCAGCGTCACCCGTTTACGTGATCTGTCCGTATACTCTTTCAGCGCTTCCAGACAATCCTTTATACTGTACTTCTTATTAATGGGCATAAGGTTTGCACGTTGAGTTTCATCCGTTGCATTCAGGCTGAGGGCAAGCTTGAAAGGGTGCCTCTCTTTGGTGAATTGTCTGATCCTGTTGACTATGCCCGCTGTAGAGATTATGATCTTCCGGGCACTGATGTTCATTCCATTATTATCATGTATTATGTAAGCTGCTTTAAGGACACTCGGGTAGTTCAACATCGGCTCCCCCATACCCATGAACACGATATTAGTAATCCGTTCGCCGGTCTCCCGCCGCACCGCCAAGAGTTGCCCAACAATCTCACCAGCTGTCAAATTTCGGAGCAGTCCCATCTTAGCTGTGGCGCAGAACTTGCAGTCCAGAGGACATCCAACCTGAGATGACAGGCAGACGGTCTTTCTTTTCCCTTCAGGAAGAAAAACTGTTTCTATCTTCAGTCCGTCCCTGAGTTTGAACAGGAATTTTTGTGATGATGTTTCGGCGGAAGGAACCACATCCACAATTTCAGGAATATCCATTGAAGTTGATGACCGGAGTTGTAATCTGAATTGATTGGGCAGGTTTGTCATTTCGTCAAGGTCGATAGCAGCATGCTTATGAATCCACGAAAATAGCTGGTCACCCCGGAACCGATGCTCACCCAACTCCGACACAAATTGCCGAAGTTCATTTCGCGTCATTCCCATCAGTTCAACTTGAGAGGTCATCTTATTCTTAACTCTTTGAGGGGATTGAGGATCAGCTCCCGTTCACCACGCAAAAAGTCGTAGGCGACCCAACCGATGGTAGTGAGCGGGGTGATGGTGGTCCCAGTTTTATAAGCAGAAGATCCCGTCCTGAACAGCTTGCTTAAATTGAAGAATTCTTTGATGGCATTAAACTTGAGAAGGAACAAGACAGTGGTGAAGCCGGCGCCGGCGAGGGCCCCTTTCTTTACCGCATATTCCGATACTGTGTGATCAAATCGAACTTTGTGGATATTCATAAGCAAAATCTCATGCCGCTTTGGCTCTTCCTTCGTCTGGTAGACCAGTTTCGGTTCGAACATGAACAGCTCCCGCCCAAGGCGGCGATATGGTATCGTTTCACCCATAACAGTTGTGATGACGCCACCTCGGCCGAGGCCTTTCTCAAAGAACTGTCTAATCTTCGGAGAGAGATAGAACAGCTTCCCTTTCGAATTGTGAACGTAAAGAACAGAGTCAAGCGTTATGGATGTTTTGAGGCCACCTGAAGCGGGAATGATCTTCAGGGAGTCGTGAGTCAGCTCAGCCACATAGCCCGTAATAACATCGCCACCTCGGAGAATCACCTTGTGGCGTACAGTCCCGGTAGCCACTGTGGAGATAAAAACCATGGCCAAAAGAGAGAACTTCATTTGTTGTTGGTGCCTCACACTCTAAATTAAACTAGTTATGACCTTTTCGTGACCAACATTTGTTCAATACCCATAACTGTGAAAATAGCCCGTAATTGTTTCCTGAAAATTAAAAACAGAGTTTTTTTGCTGTCTTTCTAAAATGAAAGTTTTACTTGAGAAAAGTCAAAATTTTGCTATTATTATTTTAGTTACGGTGATTTTTTTATCTCCCCTGTCCGCACAATACAAGGTGGGTTATCGTATTGGATTGGGTATTGGGTTTACGAAACCGGATAAATTCAACGATTCCCTGGTTGAGCAGGAACTGTCCAAGATCGGCTCCGCCTGGTTTCCTCTGAACTACGACCTTTCCGTAAATATTTACCCGTCCCTACGCGTGGGGTATAAAAAACTTTCCACTCGCCTCATCACCTATAACCGGTCATCCGGAGATTACATCCTCCCTATTGTTTACCGGGGAATCACGGCGGAATCTTATTTCACTTTCTGGAAAAGGTTCGAGGCGAACTTTGGCTTTTCACCCATGTACGGTCGGGCCGTCTTTATGAACAAAAAACTGACCGCCAGCGATGAAACCCTGGGCGTGGAGAGTTCCACCACAGCCGAAATTACAAATTCGGCATTTGGATTCTACAGCTGGGTCGGGTTGCGGATGTACCTGTTCTCTTTTGTATCGGTGGAAGGAAGTGTTGGTTACATGTATTCAAAGTTCGGGGACAAATGGAAGGCCAAGAAAGGAAGCTCCAATTTCTCCGGCGGCATTAACATGACCAAGCCGTTTCTGAGAGTTGCGGCCGTTGTGGGATGGTAACCCTTGAGAGCTTTATTACTTGTGGCTCTGTTTTGGGCTGGGCTTCCCGCTCAGGAAGCAGCCGTTGAAACCGAAGAAACTGTACCTGAAGAGGGAACATTCCTCGTAAGTTGCCAGCACCCTATCATGGACAAAGCCCGTCAGGAAGGATTAACAGCCCTGAAGTTGAAAGAGGTACCTCTGTTCCTTGCCATGAGTGTTCGATGTAAGCTTCAGGCAAGACAGGAAGGTGTGGATGCTCCCATGGGCCAGCTATTTCGGGACAAACAATCGACACGCTATGAAGAAGCGAAGAATTTTTCAGGATTGGGAACGTGCTGCGCTACCGTAACAGGAATCATCCTGCTTTACTCCTTCCTGGGTCTTATTTTCGATACCTGGAAATAGGCTGGCATTAAGATCAGCGGATGGATTTTATCACCTAGGACCTTTCCCTGTTCCTGTCTGTTATATAGTGAAAAAGCCCCGCTGGGTGGGATTCTAATCTACACCCTTCGAATTACGAGTCCAAAAATAGGGTGCTATAAGGCAAAAAAACCCCTTCAAGAAATACTTTAGAAGGGGTTTTTTAGTAGCGGGGATAGGATTTGAACCTATGACCTCCGGGTTATGAGCCCGACGAGCTACCAGACTGCTCCACCCCGCGATCGGTTTAATTTAACACGAAATCAGCCTGCAGGGCAATCCCTCTATAAGGAACATCAGGACCGTTTGAATTGGAGTATGAGGGGCGTACCGTGGAGGTCAAGTCCCGATCTGAATTGGTTCTCCAAATAGTTGCGATATGAAGCGGGGATGAGATCGTGAAAGTTGCAAAACAGAGATATCTTTGGGGGCCGTGAACCGGTCTGTGTGGCATACTTGATCCGGATATGCTTTCCTCTTACAGCTGGAGGAGAAAGTTGCTCCACGGCTTTTTTCAACACACTGTTAATTTTTGAGGTAGAATGCTTGGTTCTCCAAGCTCCGTAAACTTTTTCACATTCCCCTAGAAGCATGGAGACCCGCTGTTTGGTTTTAGCGGAAATGAATAGAACAGGATAATCTTTCAGGGATGAAAACTGATATATTATTTCTTCCTTTGTTTCTTTCATAGTTTGGGTGCTCTTTTCGATAAGATCCCACTTATTCACGGCCAAAAGAAGGCCTTTCCCCTTTCCGATCACCTCTTCAATGATCTGCTGATCCTGCTTGAAAAACCCTCTTTCCGCATCCGTGACCACCACCGCTACATGGGCATTTTCCAGAGCACGTCGCGTTCTCACGGTAGAATAATATTCTACATCTTCTTTGACTTTAGCCTTTTTTCGGAGCCCAGCTGTATCTATGAGAATGAACTTCTTTCCGTGGTAGCGCAATTCAGAATCGATGGCATCACGAGTCGTGCCGGGAATGTCTGTAACAATGGATTTGTCTTTCCCTATCAGTCGATTCGTGATGGATGACTTACCCACGTTGGGGCACCCCACAATTGCCACCCTGATACTTCCTTCATCATCCTGAATATTCGGGATAGTCCCAAGACCCTCCACCACTATATCTAGCAGATCACCAATTTTCCTACCCCCCAATGCCGAAACGGAGTGGAGGGTCTCTATGCCAAGTCCATAGAACTCAGCAGTGAGAGATTCCATCTCATTGTTGTCAATTTTGTTTACAATAAGTATAGCCGGCTTTTCGGAAACTCTCACCAGATCAGCCAGAATTTTGTCAGACACCACAATGCCATCTTTGCCATCCACCAAAAAAAGAACCAAAGTGGCCTCTTGCAAAGCAAGCTCAACCTGTTCTCTAATGGCTGAATCGATAACATCTGCTTCTTCAGGGATGTAGCCCCCTGTGTCAACCAGCCTGAATTTTTTTCCGTTCCATTCAACGGTCTTATAGATGCGGTCCCGGGTAATCCCCGCCAGCTCATCCACAATAGCATGGCGCTTCTGAACAAATCGGTTGAAAAGAGTTGACTTCCCTACATTGGGTCGGCCGACAATCGCAACTATAGGTAACTGGGGCATAGCGAAATTTAGCTGTGGAAGCTGAAAAACAGAGGTGTGTTTAACTGAGCGCCCGAAGGGAATCGAACCCTCATGACGAGCTTGGGAAGCTCGGATGTTACCTTTACATCACGGGCGCATGAGTTAGCGAAATTTAGCAGGGAGGTGCAAAAATAAATCATAAAAAGAAAAAAATAGCCGGGTTTCTGCTTGACACAAATCACGACAAAATCTATATTCTACCTGCGACTCGCGGGGCATTCCACTTCGGTTCTTGATCCAGTGGGGTCCTATGTTGTAAACATAACTTGGAGTAGTCTATGGCAGATGCTATGCAATTTGAATTTCCTGTCTCTGGCTCCAAGGAGAAATCCTCGGACAAGATTATTGGGAATATAGATGTTAAAAAGAAAAATGCGGAACAGGGCCCGAACAGTGACCTCCCGGAGGTTTTAGGCGAAACTACCCCTACGCACTATACCTTAGAAGAATACTATAAGGAAGACGATCTGGGGCAAGAAGTCCTTCAGAATAAGTACCTCGCACCATGGGAGAATAATCCTTATGACATGTGGAAGCGAATTGCAAAGGCTATGGCTTCCGTAGAGAAAGATGTTGATCTTTGGTACAAGAGATTCTTTACCATTCTTGAAGATTTTCGATTTGTCCCCGGAGGCAGGATTATGCATGGTGCCGGACGGGATGACATTACCACGACACTAAACAATTGCTACGTTGTGGCCATCAAGAAAGATTCGGTCAAGGCTATTTATGATGCCATTCAAGATGAGGCTATTACCTACAAATATGGTGGTGGGTGTGGCCACGATCTTTCCGTACTCCGCCCCAGCGGATCGGCCATCGGCGGGACCGGTGGCGAATCGTGCGGACCTACCGGCTTTATGAATCTGTTCAGTGAAAACACAAACACCATCGCCCAACACGGAAGGCGCGGTGCGAACATGCAGACCATCCGTGTGGATCATCCAGATGTGTGGAAGTTTATCAGCATCAAACGCGGTGATGTGGATATGGTAAAATATTCTAACATCTCCGTGTTGCTTACCCATGAATTCATGAAGGCGGTTGAGGATGATACAGATTTCAATCTGAAATGGGGCGACAAAAAATACGACACTGTCAGAGCCCGAGATCTGTGGGAAGAGATTGTTACATCAGCCCACGAAAGTGCCGAACCGGGCATCATTTTCTGGGACACAATGACAGACTATCACAATGCAGAGTACTGTTCACCCCTGGTCTCAACGAATCCCTGCGCTGAACAGCCGCTCCCTGACGGCGGGTGCTGTAATCTTGGTTCCGTCAATCTGGACCGCTTTGTAGATGAAAATAGCCAGTTCATGACTGACGCCTTTCGCGAAACCGTCGCTATCGCCACTCGCTTTATGGACAACGTGGTAGAGTATAATGTCGACCGGCATGCATTGGATGTTCAGAAAGAAAATGCGTCGAATGACCGCCGTGTTGGTATCGGACTTCTCGGCCTTGGAGATATGTTCATTAGAATGGGCATCTCCTACGACAGCGATAAAGCCCTAGAGGTGGCTGATAGAATTTGCAAAATTATGCGGGACACCGCCTATGAAACATCTGTCCAGGTCGCCAGGGAGAAAGATCCTTTCCCCAATTTTGAGTGGAAGGGATTTTCCAAAAGTAAATTCGTTTCCGAGCTCAGTGTTGAACTCCAGGAAAATATCAGCAAACATGGGATTAGAAATGCAACTCTCCTTACCGTTCCACCCACTGGAAGTGGTGCCATTGTGGCCAGAGTGACTTCCGGTATTGAACCTGTTTTTCAGACCTCCTATTTCCGACGCGTTAAACAGAATGAAGGTCATGGTAACACCTTTAAGGAATTCAAGGTCTACCACCCTGGTGTTAAAGAATTATTCGGAAATGACAAGAATCTTCCTGATTATGTGGTTACTGCCCATGACATCGATCCTTTTTTCCGAGTAAAAATGCAGGGTGTCATTCAGAAGTATATTGATTCGTCCATCAGCTCTACTGTTAACCTCGCAGCGGATGTTGACAAGGAAACTGTGGCTGAAATTTATATGACTGCCTACAAAGCTGGTCTAAAAGGGATTACCGTCTACCGGGAGAGTTCCCGGGAAGGGATCCTTATCTCAAAGGAACAGAAAGCCAAGGAAACTGACGAAACCAAACCTATAACTCACAGAACAAGCGGTGATCTTCGTCCCCGGTTCAGACCCGGCGAAACTCAGGGTGTAACCAAGAGGATTCGCACCGGAGAAGGCTCCCTCTATATTACCATTAATGAAGACGAACATGGACTGTGCGAAGTTTTCACCACCATCGGTAAAGCCGGTGGTAATGCCGCCGCTCAGTCTGAAGCCATCAGCCGACTCATATCGTTGGCTCTCCGTTCGGGTATTGACCCAAAGGATGTGGTCAACCAGCTAAAGGGAATCAGCGGGCCGAACCCCACTTGGGAAAATGGTCAGCTTATCCTCTCTACACCAGACGCCATCGGAAAAGCACTGGAGTCTTACCTCTTTGCGCGGCCGGTGACAGCCGAAGATACGCCTGAGGAAGTGGTAAAGACCCGCTTCACAATGGTGGACAATTCACCATCGCAAGAGACACCCAACTACAATTCAAGGACAATGACCACCTGTCCTGACTGTGGTAGTGATATCTTCCATGAAAATGGTTGTGTCACCTGTCCAAGCTGCGGCTTCTCAAAATGTGATTAGTTCTTTTATTAAATAATCCTCTTAAACAAGGCCCCAGAAATCTGGGGGCTTGTTTATTTATAACTTGAATCTCATATCTGACATTCCGATCAATTTAGGTCTAACCGTTAGGAGCGGACAACTTTTTCACTGGATCGAAACAGCCGAGGACACTTTCAGAATTATAATCAGGCGTACTGTAATTAAGGCATACCAGATAAATGACAACACGATTGATGTTGAAGTTATGGGAGAAGCATTGGATAAAGAACAGTTGAAGGCCATTTTCGGACTAAGTTTTGATAGAAAACAACTGATGATAATGCTGAAAAAAGATAATCTCCTACATAATCTAATCCCCGCCTACCGGGGTCTAACAATCATGAAACAGGATCCTTATGAATGTCTCATTTCATTCATGGCATCGGCAGTATCCAATATACCGCGCATCATGCAAAACCTCCATAATTTGCGATGGGAAACAGGCTCACCAATTGCCGGAAGTAATGAAAAAGCACTTCCCAACTCTGAGGATATCGTCCGCATCGGTGAAACGAGGCTAAGACAGATTGGTCTTGGGTACCGATCGAGGTTCATCTATCTGACCTGCAAAAAGCTGGTGGAAGAACACATCGCCCTACCACTTTGGACAAAAAAGAGCGACGATGAGTTGCTGGCTTCACTAACACACTTCCCAGGCGTGGGGCGAAAGATAGCTGAATGTGCCATGCTTTTCGGTTACAGTCGACTATCCGCTTTTCCTGTTGATGTATGGGTCCGACGGGCTCTGGCCCGTCTTAGGCCTCCTCTAACAAAAATGTCACCGGTTGATCTCTGTGAATGGGGAAGAAATCGTTGGGGAGAAGCTGCTGGGTTGGCTCAGCAGATTCTTTTTTGTGCAGCCAGAGATGGAAAAATCCCTGACTGAATTTACTGTTCCAGAAGTTCCTTCTCTTTGGTGGCCAAAAGACTGTTCAGCTCTTCCATCCGTTTGTCGGTGATCTTCTGAATCTCCTCGTGGGCGTAACTCCCCTCATCTTTTGACAGGGTGTGTGATTTCTCCATCTCCCGAAGCTGATTGTTGATATCTTTGCGGATATTTCGCACCGCCACACGACCTTCTTCAACTAAGTTGTGAATATGTTTAACCAGTTCGTGGCGGCGCTCCTCAGTCAATGCCGGAATGGAGATTCTAATTACATTTCCGTCATTGTTGGGGTTGAGACCAAGGTCGGCCATCTGGATAGCTTTTTCAATATCGACTATAATACTCTTGTCAAACGGTTGAACAACAAGGAGCCGTGCCTCCTGAGCTGTGATAGTAGCCAGAGTATTCAGAGGAGTTGGCGAGCCGTAGTACGAAACCTTTACCCCTTCCAATAGTGCGGGAGAAGCCCGGCCAGTCCGGATCTGTGCAAGTTCGTTCCGGCAGTGCTCCACCGCCTGGCTCATTCTGTACTCAGCATCTTTAGTGAGCGGTTCAATTCTTCTCATAGAGCACCTACAATTGTACCAATTTTTTCACCTTTGAGAATCTTCTTGAAGTTCCCTGGACGGTTAACATCGAACACCACAATTGGCAAGTCGTTTTCTCTCGCCAGGGCAATGGCTGTCATGTCCATCACCTTAAGATCACTTCCAATCACTTCCTTGTAAGAAACAGAGTCAAACTTTTCCGCATCATCAAACTTCATGGGGTCTTTGTCGTAAACACCGTCTACTTTGGTCCCTTTCATAATAGATTCAGCTTCAATTTCCGTCGCACGCAATACCGCTGCCGTGTCAGTGCTAAAATAAGGATTTCCCGTGCCACCCGCAAGAATGACAACCCTTCCCTTTTCAAGATGACGAATGGCACGCCGGCGGATGTATGGCTCAGCCAGCTGGGAAATTGAGATAGCAGTTAGGGTCCGTGTCTGGCAACCATCTTTCTCAAGTGCGTCCTGAAGAGTAATGGCATTGATAATGGTAGCAAGCATCCCAAGGTAATCTGCTGAGACTCGGTCCATCCCCTGCCCTTCAGCCAGTTCACCTCTGATAATATTGCCACCACCAATGACAACACCCACTTCAACACCCAGATCCTTGGCTGACTTGACTTCATCTGCAAGCGCCTTTGCTTTGACTGGATCAACACCAAAACCTCTCTCCCCAGCAAGAATTTCTCCGCTCAGTTTGAGCAGAACCCTACCGTAGACAGATTTTGACATTCAGTGGTGTGAGTTACTCGGCTTGGCCGTTTGAAGAGATCGCGTCACCTACCTCAAAGCGTGAGAAGCGGGTAATGGAGATGTTCTCTCCCAGCGACGTGATGGTCTCCGTCAGAATATCCTTAACGGATTTGTCGCTGTCTTTGATAAAGGATTGTTCCAGAAGACAGCTTTCCTGATAAAATTTTTCTATTTTGCCATCAACGATTTTTTCAAGGACGTTGTCCGGCTTACCTGACAATTTGGCCTGCTCAGTAAAGATCTCTTTCTCTTTATCAACCAAAACACTGTCTAGAGCATCCCGCGTTAGGGAAAGGGGATTTGTGGCAGCTATTTGCATGGCAATATTTTTTACAAACAACTGAAATTCGTCTGTTTTGGCTACGAAATCGGTCTCACAGTTTACTTCCACCAAAACGCCAATCCTGTTGCCGGGGTGGATATAGGAAAGAACCACACCCTGGTTGGCCTGGCGGCCCGCCTTCTTCTCAGCCTTGGCAATACCTTTCTTCCGGAGAAATTCAATAGCTTTTTCAACATTGCCCTCACTTTCAAGAAGTGCCTCTTTACAGTCCATGATACCGGCACCAGTACGACATCTTAAGTCCTTTACAATAGTTGCATCAATTGTCATTTAACTTTTCTTCTCTTCTTTCGCGACATCATCAGGCTCCTGAACCTCTTCCACGGTCTCCACCTTTTCTGTATCAAAATCCTGCGCTTCACCATCTTTTGATAAGGCCTCTTTTTCTTCTTCTACAGAAATTCTTTCACTTCCGGCTTCCTTCGATTCAGCATCCTCAGCCATTTCCCTATTCTCAGTAGTGACATCTGCTTCAGCAGTTTCTTCCTCGGCCGTCTCCACGGGTACTGCTCCATCAGCATAAGCAATGGAGCATGCATCACAGATGGCTCTGGAAACTTCACCCACGATCAGCTTTATGGTACGGATAGAATCGTCATTTGCGGGGATGGGATAATCTATGATCTCTGGATCAGTATTGGTATCCACCAGGGCAACCACAGGAATCTCAAGCCGACGAGCCTCATTGATGGCAATGGATTCGTGGTTCGCATCTACCATAAAAATAGCATTGGGAAGTCGCTTCATGTCTTTGATACCGCGGTTAAGGTCCTGAAGCCGGATCATCTCACGCTCCAGAGAAAGGATCTCCTTCTTGGTTGCACTCTCGTAGAGTGGACTCGATTCCTTTTCAAGAAGCTGAAGGCGCTTGATACTCTTTCGGATGGTGGAAAAGTTAGTCAGTGTACCACCAAGCCATCTTTCCACCACGTAGAACATTCCGCATTTATCTGCTTCCTGCTGAATAATATCTTTGGCATTCTTTTTAGTACCGACAAAAAGAACCTCACCACCATCGGCAACAATGTCAGTAAGAAAATCAATAGCCTTGGCCAACCCTTTAAGAGTTTCCTCAAGATTGATGATATGGATACCGTTCCTTTCCATGAGGATATATGGTTGGTAGTTGGGGTGCCACCTGCTAGTAAGGTGTCCGAAGTGTGCTCCGGTACTCAGCAGGTTATCAAAAGTAACTTCCATATAGTGTCCTTACCTCTTGGAGAATTGGAAGGCGCGTCTGGCGCCGCGGAGACCATATTTCTTCCGCTCTTTTTCACGGGCATCACGGGTGAGGAGACCGGCCTTTTTTAAAACCGGCCTTAAATCTGCATTGGCTTCAAGCAGCGCTCGGGAGATCCCATGGCGAATAGCACCGGCCTGACCTGAGAGACCGCCCCCGTTCACGCTTGCGAAAATGTCATAGTCACTGGATTCAAGTACTTCAAAAGGTTTTTCAACAATTTTCTGATCAACGGTGCGCCCAAAATAATCCTTATAATCTCTACCGTTAATCGTCATGTTACCCTTCCCATGTGACATCCGTACACGGGCAACGGCAGTTTTGCGCCTACCTGTTCTTGCATATACAACGTCAGATTTTGCTGTCGCCATAGATTAGAACTCCATCACTTTTGGTTCCTGCGCAGAATGGGGATGATCCGGTCCACTGTAAATTTTAAGGTTACGCATCATATGACGGCCAAGGCTGTTATGCGGAAGCATCCCTTTCACGGCATTCTGAATCACCCGCTCAGGATGTTTTCTTCGCAGGGTATACAAATCCAGCTCTTTTGTCCCTCCCGGATATCCGCTGTGGGAAAAATAGGTCTTCTGCATCTCCTTCTTGCCGGAAACGCGGACTTTCTCTGCATTGACAACAACGACAAAGTCACCCATGTCCATATGAGGCGTGTATGTCGGCTTATGCTTACCCTTTAGAACCTGAGCAACCTCGGATGCAAGACGCCCCAGAATCTTATTCTCAGCGTCAGCAACAAACCAATCCTTTTGGATCTCACCGGCTTTTATCGAATATGTTTTCATCTGTTTTGCCATTTAGTATAGCTAATAAAGCTAGCCAAGAATTGTCTAACTCGACAAGGAGTTTTCCTCACTAGGTGTGGAGGTAAAATTGTCTTTATTTAGCCTATCTACCGATAGGTTTTTACAGGTCACATTTAAGAACCTGAGGGTGAAAAATTTAAAGTTCGAAAAGCTTTCCGCCGGTTATGGTCGCTTTTATGCACCCTTTTAGGGATTCTCCTACAAAAGGTGTGTTTCGGGACTTGGAGTGGATGTGCTCTTTGGCAAAAGTCCACTCTTCATCAGGATCAATGATCGTGAGCTCAGCCTCGGTGCCGGCTGAGAAAAGATCTTTTTCAAAATTCATTACAAGCCGGGGATTAATCGTAAGACACTGGATCACCTTCTCCAGATCCATGCCCAATCCACTGAGCACTTTCCAGACGGCGCCAAAGGCACTCTCAAGACCTATCATGCCACACGGTGCCCAGTCAAACGGAGCCTCTTTTTCCTCAACGGTGTGAGGAGCATGGTCGGTGGCAATGCAGTCGATGGTACCATCTTTTACGGCACTCATGAGTGCCTGTCTGTCATCTTCCGTCCGGATGGGGGGCGCCACCTTGTAATTCGTGTCAAAAGAGTGAAGATCTTTATCAGTAAAAAAGAGGTGATGGGGTGTCACTTCAGCTGTGATGGCCAGTCCCCCGACCTTTGCGCCACGGATCCACTCTACCGATTTGGCTGAGCTGACGTGCGGCACATGGAGCTGTCCTCTTGTCATGGCTGTCAGTTCCAGATCACGGTTCACCATGATCGATTCACTTACATCAGGAATACCTGCCAATCCCAATCGGGTAGACCAAGACCCTTCGTGCATCTGTCCGTCCAGTTTCAGTGTTAGATCCTCGGCGTGATTGATAACCGGCATGCCCAGGGGCCTGGCGTATTCCAGCACTCTTCGCATAACACCGCTGTCCATGACAGGTATACCATCATCGGAGAACGCCACCGCTCCTTCCTGCACCATGGCGCTCAGTTCCGTCAACTCTTTCCCTTTCAGTCCCACCGAAATGGCACCGATAGGATGAATTTTTACGGGAAGCTCCGCCGCTTTTTCCACAATAAAGCGGATCGATTCAGGAGAGTCCAAGGGCGGCTCCGTATTTGGCATTGCACATACCTGGGTAAAACCACCGGCAATGGCGGCTTCGGCACCTGTGGCAAGTGTCTCCTTATCCTCCCTTCCAGGTTCACGAAAATGAACGTGGATGTCGCAGAAGCCGTGTGTCACCACCTTCCCACCTGCATCATAAACTGTGGCACCTTTGGCTGATATTCGCTTCCCCACTTTTTTTATACGGCCGCTGTTGATGAGGATGGAGCCGATGAAACGTTCCCCTTTGATGGGATCGATGATATCACCATTCTTAATGAGGAATTTTTTAGGCAATGCTTTATCGTTCATGATTCCTATGGTTGATCTCCCAACAAAAGGTAAAGTACCGCCATCCTAATAGCGACGCCGTTAAGCACCTGATCCAGGATGATGGCGTTCTCGCTGTCGGCCACATCACTGTCAATTTCAACACCCCGATTCATGGGTCCCGGATGCATTATTGTGATCTGTTTTTTCAGCCGCTCAACCCGTTCTCGCGTTATACCAAACAATTCCCTGTACTCCCTAACAGATGGAATATAACTGACCCCCTGTCGCTCCCGCTGAATTCTCAGGACGTTTACGGCATCCGCCCACTCCAATACTTCATCAACGTCATAATTGACCGCAACACCCAACTCCTCAATGTTCACCGGCATAAGGTTGGGAGGTCCACAAAGCGTCACCTGGACACCCATCTTCACAAGACCGTGAATATTGGATCGCGCCACACGGCTGTGTGTGATATCACCGATAATGGCCACCTTCAGACCGTCCAGCTTTCCCTTCGCCTCCAGAAGACTCATCATATCCAGGAGCCCCTGTGTGGGGTGTTCGTGGGTACCATCGCCGGCATTTACCACAACAGAATTCACATAGTTGATAAGGTGCATATGCGCACCGGGCACGGGGTGGCGCATAACAATACAATCAATCTTCATGGCTTCAATATTCTGTGCCGTATCCTTAAAACTTTCACCTTTCTCGAGACTGCTGATGCTGGCCGAGAAATTAACCGTGTCCGCAGAGAGTCTCTTTTGTGCCAGCTCGAAGGAGATTCGAGTCCGAGTGGAATCTTCGAAGAAGAGGTTAACGATGGTCTTCCCCTGGAGTGTGGGCACTTTCTTGATGGGACGATCAAGCACCTCTCTGAAAGAAGAAGCATGCTGAAAAATCAGCTCCATATCTTCCTTTGGCATTCCCGCCAGGCCGAGAAGATGTCTGTTACTCAGGAATCCCATGGCTCACTGTTGCTTAATCGTATTTCACCAGATAAACCGCATCTTCGCCGTCCACTTCCTTCAGTCGCACCAGCACATGTTCTGTATCAGAGGTGGGAATATTCTTGCCCACAAAATCAGCCTTAATAGGCATCTCCCGGTGCCCCCGATCCACCAGAACAGCTAGAGCCACAGCTGCTGGCCTGCCAAAGTCCATAATTTCATCCAGTGCAGCCCTGATTGTTCTTCCGGTGAAGAGCACGTCATCTGTGAGGATTACCATCTTACCGTCCAGTGAAAAAGAGATCTCCGTCCCCTTCACCTGAGGCTGAATGAGCCGTTCGCGGAAATCATCCCTGTAGAAAGTGACGTCCAGGAATCCTGTCGGTACATCGTTGCCGGATATCTTCTTGAGAGCTTTAGCGAGCCGAGTGGTGATGAATTCACCACGGGTACGGATGCCTATGAGAACAATATCATCAATAAAAGGTAGCCGCTCGGTCAATTCATGAGCGAGACGTGTGAGCGACCGTTCTATTTCGCTCTTATCAAGGAGCTGTTTTCGTTTCTCCGTCATCACCTCTTGATACAAAAAAATCCTCCCGAGTGAGGAGGACTTCTTTTTAGCCCTTACCTCCTCTCGGGGATGGTTTAAAGGGCTTCGATCGCCAGGAATTTAAGATACCATTAAACCAACTTCAAAATTGATTAATAACTTTCTCAGCCACGCCCATTTCACTCATTCCCGCAACTTCCAGCACACAATCGATTCTTTCCTTGTCAAACCATTTCAACTGTTTCCGGGCGTACTGGCGCGTATCGATTTTTATCCTTTCAACCATCTCTTCAAAATCCATCTCTCCATCCAGGTATTTCAGAATGTCCCGGTAACCGAGGCTGTCCATGGGGTGACTGGACCGGTCGAATCCGAGATCCAAGAGTTTTTTCACTTCATCGATCCATCCGTTTTCAAACGTCATTTTTGTCCTTCTCTCAATCCGCGGCGTCAGCTCTTCAATATCCATTCTCAGAAAAACGGTGAAGAATCGGTCATGGGAATCACTTTCAGCCTGATGACGAAAATGTTCTGTGGGCGGCTTGCCGGTAATTTGGATAATCTCCAAAGCCCTTATAAGCCGCTTGTGGTTGTTGGGATGAACGATCTCGCCGTACTCCTGGTCGAGAACTTTAAGCTCGGCCAACATCGTATCAGACCCTTCATTCTCCAATCGTTCCTTAAGCGCTGCCCGCACTTTAGGATCGCTGGTGGATTCATCAAAAAGACCCCGTGTCACCGCCCTGAAATAGAGACCACTACCACCACAAACGATGGGGACTTTGCTGCGACTTTTCACATCATCTATGGCTACCTCTACCAGCCCAACGTATTCACCGGCGGAGATCTGCTCTGATGGGTCTCTATCTCCAATGAGATGATGACGGACATGGACCTTCTCTTCATCGGTTGGCTGAACAGTACCGACAGCCATATACTTGTAAATCTGCCGCGAATCGAGACCGATAATTTCACCGTCGAGCCGGCGTGCCAATTCAACGGCTACAGCTGTCTTCCCCACAGCCGTAGGACCCACAAGGGTCAAGACTCGGTTATTGGAAGGTTCAGGTGCGCTCAAAGCGCCGGTCGAGTTCATCAAGGGAAAGGTTGACCATGATGGGTCTTCCGTGAGGGCAGTAGTAGGGATGTTGTGTGGCAAAGAGCCTGTCCACCAGCGACTGCATCTCCTCATGAGTGAGGGCATCGCCCGCTTTCACCGCTGCCTTACACGCAAACGATGCAGCTACAGCTTCCATGAATGAAGGCTGGGCCTTTTGCTGATTTCGAAAGGTGTCAATAATTTCAGTTAAAACTTCCCGTTCATTCCCCCACCCCAGTTCAGAGGGAACACCTTCAATCATTACTGTGTTTTTCCCAAACTCTTTCATGCGAAAGCCAATCTTCTCAAGATAGGGCAACAATTCAAGGAGTGTGGAGAAATCCTCAATTGGGAGCTCTACCACTTCAGGGAAAAGAAGTGACTGGCTCGGTAAGGGATGCCCTTCCATGGCACCCATGGCCTGTTCAAACAGGACTCTCTCGTGAGCCACGTGCTGATCAATGATCACCAAACCACTTTTAATCTCCGATACAATATACTTAGCGTGAACTTGCCAGATACTTTCAAGATTAACACCCTCTTCCTCCGTCCGCGTCTCACCCATAGTCTGAACGTACGATTTGGCCCTTTCAACAGACTGGCGCGACAAAATGGAAGAAGGTGTCGATTTTGGAAAAGAAAATCCGGTCTGGCTGCTTGAATCGGGAAACGATTCAGACGATTTGAGGAAATCGGGAACAGTGGAAAGGATATCACCCAGCGCTTTAGTCACCGCTGTTTTAAGCGCATGGTACACACGCCATTCATCTCTGAAACGAACTTCTATTTTCATAGGGTGAACATTCACATCCACTGTATCGAGTGGAACTGCCAGAGTAATGACAAAGAATGGAAACTCTCCCCGGGAAACAAGGGACTGGTAAGCAGAATAGATAGCTGAATTAAGCAATTTATTGACAATGTATCGACCATTGAGAAACAGGCTCTGCTCCCCCCAACGCTTTCGAACCAGATTCAGATTGCCCACATAACCAGTGATGGCAAAGGGTCCAGCTTGGTGATTTACCTCCAGCAGATTCTCCCGGTAGGACGGATCATGGACAGCGGCTATTCGGTCAATGAGAGTCACCGGTACAAGTGTCATAACCTCTTTGTCATCGGCTGTCAGAGTGAATTTGACATCTGGTCGACAGAGACCAAAACGGCGGACCGTCCTAATGATGTGACGAAGCTCCACCTGGGCACTCTTCAGAAACTTTCGCCGTGCGGGAATTGAAAAGAAAAGATCGCTCACAGATATGGCTGTCCCTTTGGATAGTGCCGCAGGTTCAGGCTGGGAAATTTCGCCGTCCAAAACGGAAATTTCGTAGCCAGAATCCTCACCATTGACAGATGACAACGCTTTTACTTTTGCTACCGAAGCAATACTGGACAGCGCCTCGCCCCGGAATCCCAGCGTATCGATGGTAGAAAGATCCTCTACTGTTTCAATCTTGGAGGTAGAGTGACGAGAGAAGGCAATAAGCAGATCATCTTTCTCCAGTCCAGCGCCATTATCAATGACTTGCATCGATACGTTCCCACCTCCTCTGACAATGACATCAATTTCCGTCGCACCTGCATCAAGGCTGTTTTCAATCAGTTCCTTAACCACAGATGCCGGTCGCTCCACCACTTCACCAGCGGCGATCTTATTTTTCAAATCATCTGAGAGGAGCTTGATCCTACCCATTTCCGCCTTCCATAACTTGAACCACAGCCGCCACAACCTCACTGTGGAGACTTTTCCCCTTTTGTAATAGATTATCCACCTTCTCTGTCATCTCAGCACAATAATCACCATCACCAATATCGTCTAGATTGATCAAAACATTAAGCCGTGCTCCTCTCAGCCCAGCCAAGGCCGCCTCTGCCGCCACGCCGGCGTCGCTGACGGAGTTGGGATTCCCCTTCTCAATGGCGGTTTTCGAAAGTTCCAGTACTTCAAAGCAGAGCTGGGTCACCACAAGAGGGATCTGTGTGACATTCTTTGTGGCAGATTGGATGGCTGCGTCGCGTTCAGCTTTCTGCTTATCGGTCTTTCTCTTCATCCGGAAAGCAACCATAACGTCGTTAAATGCCGCAGTGTCTTCATCCACCAGTGAGGTCAATCTCTTTTTCAGCGCCTGAGCTTGACTACCAAGAAACTCCATTTCTTCCCTTGAATCTTCCATCCCTTTCTTGCCGTGTGTTAGTGCGGCAACCATGCTCACCAGTGCAGCACCCAGTGTCCCCATAAGGGCCGAAACAGAGCCGCCGCCTGGCGCTGGTGAATCGATGGACAACTCATCTGTAAACCCATCCACAGTCATAGATACAAGATCACCACTTTCTCTGAGGCGGTATTCTACAATCCTTTCATTGGGATCAAACTTGCTGACGTCATTGAGACCCAGCGATTCAACGGCGGCATGCACGAGCTGCGATTCGGGCACGGCGGTTGTCTTTCCCTGTGCTGTGAGATAATGACGTCCCGCCATGAGCATCGCCTCTAGCGGGATCAGCCCGACGATTTCACTCCCGGTGACCCGGAGCCACCGTTTACGAGCGCCGTCGCGGACAGCCTCAAAAGCGGAATGGGGCGGCGTAACGGTATAATCAGTGAGATTAATGGACACTTGAGCCTTTCCGTACTCCTCAATCTCCCACCCCACAGCCTTGCAATCTTTCAATAGTCCCGGCACCTTCAAAGCATTGCCGTCCTTGTCACGGACAATTTGACCTTCTTCGTCCCGCTTTGCCCGACCCGCCTCTCTGATGTCCAAGGCGATGTCAGTTGCCATTTTCCTATCACGAGTGTTAAGGTTTACGTTGTAGGCGATGAGAAACTGTCTCGCCCCAACAGCCGTGGCGCCGCTTTTGGCGTTAAACTGAGCTTTTCCGAAATCAGGCTTCCAGTCAGGATCTTTCAGTTTATCAGCAAGGCCTTCGTACTCCCCCGCCCGGACGTTGGCGAGATTCTGGCGCTCGGGCGTTGAAGCTGCATTTTCGTAAAGGTAGACCGGGATTGATAGTTCATCACCCACACGCTTTCCTACAAATTTGGCAATCTCTACACATTCCTCCATTGTGACGCCACGAATGGGAACAAAAGGACAAACATCTGTTGCACCCATGCGGGCATGTTCGCCAAAATGATTTTTCATATCAATAAGTTCGGCTGCTCTAGCGATGGCCTGAAATGCAGCCTCCGTAACCCCCTTCGGCGAACCAACGAAAGTCATTACTGTTCTGTTGGTGGCCTCTCCGGAATCCACATCAAGAAGAGCTACATCTTTTACAGCTGTGATGGCACCTGTGATAGCATCCAGAACGCTCTGGTCGCGGCCTTCACTAAAGTTGGGTACACACTCTACAAGTTTGTCCATATCAATCGGCCATACCTTTCAGATAGAACAAAAGAAACAGCACTACAGCCATAAGTGCAAGTAGTTTTAGAAGTACTGTTTTCTTGGGTCGGTATTTAAAGATGCGTTTAAAGTGAATTTCATAGCCCATTACATGATTCCAAGAGTGAACAAAGAAGAAAAAAATCTGACGAAGGGACCGATGAAGATCCAGAACAGAGATACGCCTGTCATCATACCGAATAGAATAATGGACATAAGCACCCACGGCCCGTATTGTTCCATCTGAACAGCGATATGTTCATATTCGTAAGGTAAAAGCCCTCTGAGAATTTTCGAACCATCAAGAGGTGGGATAGGCAGCAGGTTGAACACAGCCAGAGCAAGATTGATCTGAAGACTGTAAACTAACATGTTCCCGATAATGGCTGTATTCGAGTTAAACATAAAATTTGAGGAGGAAAAACCGATAATCAGAATACCTGAGAAAAATGCGAGGATCATATTCGCCACCGGTCCCGCCAGCGCCACCCACAGCATCTGTCGTTTAGGGTCGGAGAAATAGCGCGGATCCACCGGTACCGGCTTGGCCCAGCCGAAATGAACCAGAAACAGCATGAGCGTTCCAATAGGATCGAGGTGAACCATGGGATTTAGTGTCAAGCGCCCCATCATTTTCGCTGTGGGATCACCGAACTTCATGGCCGTCCATCCATGAGCATATTCGTGAAAAGTAATGGCCAGCAGAATGGGAGGAGCGAGAAGAAGAAAACTTTCTACCATCGTGGATGATACTCCTTGTGGACTTGTTGCAGATAAGTTTTGTCGAGATGCGTGTAGATCTGGGTGGTAGAGATATCAGAATGGCCCAGCATCAGCTGTACCGCTCTCAGATCAGCACCTCCCTCGAGAAGATGTGTAGCAAACGAGTGGCGGAGCGTCTGGGGCGAAAACTTTTTTTCAATGTCGGAATCAGCCGCATATCTCTTCAGCAACATCCAGACACCCTTTCTGCTGATGGCGCCCCCCCTGTAATTGAGAAAAAGGTGATCAGTGTTTTTCCCTTTTTTAATAAATGTTTCTCTTGATCCGTTAATGTATCGCTCTAACCATTTCACAGCCTTGCTCCCAAGAGGGACAATCCGCTCCTTCGACCCCTTCCCAGTGACTCTAAGCCAACTTTTCCCCTCCAAAATATCCAACATAGTAAGAGAAGTCATCTCCGAGACGCGCAGACCCGATGAGTAGAGCAGTTCCAGCATGGCGCGATCCCGTAAGCCAGCCGGCTTGGAAGTGTCAATAACACTTAGAAGATTATCAATCTCATCCACGGAGAGCACTTCCGGGAGATACTTTGGCATTTTAGGCATATCCACCAGCTCTGAAGGATTTGTGTCGGCAGCACCCTCATCCACCAGATAAGTGTGGAATGCTCTGATGACGGAAAGATTTCTCCGGATACTGGAAGACTTCAGATGGGCACTCAGGCCCCGGATATATGCCTGAATTTGAGCGGTTTCCACTTTGTCGGGATCGGATTCTTTTCTGGTGAAATCGAGGTAACGAGAGATATCCCGTTTATAAGCATCCAATGTGTTATGAGCAAGATTCTTCTCGACACGAAGGTACATGATAAATGGCTCTGCGTAAGCTTGCGTCTCTCCTTCTCCCTATTCGAAAGCCTGTTCCACCAGTTCACAAAAAATGTGTCCCGCCGTGATGTGGCCCTCTTGAATGTGCTGTGTATCATCAGACGGAACGCAGATATTCACAACACCCATACTGGCAAGTTTACCCCCACTCTTTCCTTTTAGGACAATCACATTCACACCCATGGATTTGGCCTTCTCCACCGCCTGGACCACATTTGCGGAATTACCGCTGGTGCTCAGCGCCACCAGAACATCGCCTGCCTTGCCAAGACCCTCCACCTGTCTTGAAAAATGAAAATCGAAACTGACATCATTGGACCAGGCCGTTATTAACGAGCTGTCATTGGTAAGTGAAACGGAAGGTTGTGGTGGAAGATCATGTCTTCTTAAGCCTCCTATGATTTCGGTGGAAAGGTGCTGGGCCTGTGCCGCACCACATGACCTTTCCGCCCCTTTTGATGGATTCGGTGATCAGTTCCGCCGCTTTCTGAATTTCTTTTCCACATCTTTCTACCATAGCCTGCTTAACGCTGGCGCTCTCTCAGTTGATCCTCGATAACTTTTCTCTGGGGCATATCAGGCTCCGTGGATGGCGTCGGCGAACGATTCTAAAAGATTTTCCCCTTCATCCGATTCGATAGCTGTTCCGGTAATAATGAAGGAAGCTCCTGCTTTCACTTTGTTCACGGCCGCCGCCTGCTTTCGGATCCCGCCTCCTACTATGAGCGGAATATCAATATTCTTGGCAACAGCCGAAATTATTTCATCAGGAACAGCTGATTCAGCGCCGCTCCCGGCCTCCAAGTAAATTAGTTTCATACCCAAATATTGGCCTGCCAAAGCGTGAGCCACGGCAATATCGGGTCGATTCATGGGCAAAGGGCTGGAACCGCTCATGAATTCGGCAGTGCTGTGACCTCCACCGTCAAAAATCATATAGCCCGTTGGGATAGGTTCCAGACCAAGATCTTTCACCAAAGGGGCGCCGATGACCTGCTCACCGATGAGATAAGTGGGATTCCGACCACTGATGACAGACATGAAGAGAACCGCATCGCAATGAGGACCCAGCTGATTCACCGAACCGGGAAAGAGAATTACGGGTACCTCGGCCATTGATTTGATCTTTTCCGCCCGCTCGTGGAAACCGCTGTCCATAATGAGACTCCCCCCAATGAGGATGCCGTCAGCACCGGAACGATTCACTGACGTCACCAGTTTCTCAAGCTTGCCATCATTCTTCTTGTCAGGATCTATGAGCACGAGATAGCCCGCTCCCTTCTCCTGGCGGACTTTCTCCAGATGTGAATAAACCGTACTCATACGAAAAGCAGATACATCCTTAATAATAATTTTTATCCAACAATATCACTGTACTCATCAGCGGACAACAAATTCTTAGATTGAACAGAACTTGAAAGCCCGATCTTTATGATCCACCCTTTACCGTAAGGATCCTGGTTTGCCAGCTCAGGCTCATCAAAAAGAGCACTGTTTACCTCAGCCATTGTTCCGGACATGGGGGCGTAGAGATCAACCACAGTCTTTACAGCTTCGATGGTGCCGAAAGGTTCTCCCTTCACCGCCACGCTCCCTTCTTCAGGAAGTTCGAAGTAAACAATATCACCTAATTCACCTTGCGCGTAATCGGTGATGCCAATAGTAGCAATATCATTCTCTATAAGAACCCACTCATGGGATTCGCTGTAGAACAAATTAGAAGGAATGTTCATTTCTGTCTAACCCCTTTCTTCTCAATTTCAGATTCTATTCCTCAAAGACAAATGTCTCCAGAAAACCTGTATGAAAATTACCGGCCTGAAAATCACTATTCTGCATAATAGCCTGATGAAATGGGATGGTTGTTTTCGGCCCTTCGATGATGATTTCTTCCAGCGCGCGTTGCATTCTGTTGATGGTTGTATCCCGATCCTCAGAGTGGACGATAAGTTTACCAATGAGGGAATCGTAGTGCGGCGAGATCTCATAACCGGCATAAACATGTGAGTCCATCCTGACGCCGTTCCCGCCGGGTGCATAAAACTCCTTAATTTTCCCTGGCGACGGGATGAAATTATTTGAAGGATCTTCCGCATTGATACGGCACTCCATAGCGTGACCCCTCAGTTTCTGCTGGGCAAGATAACTTGGTATCTCCTCCCCAACTGCCAGCCTAATCTGCATTTTCACCAGGTCCTTTCCCATAACCACCTCCGTCACAGGATGTTCCACCTGAATTCGGGTATTCATTTCCATAAAATAGAACTCTTTTGATTTGCTATCAAAAAGGAATTCCACTGTACCAAGCCCTACATAGCCGATGGACTCTGTGCCTTGAACAGCGGCAGATCCCATCTTTTGTCTGAGCTCCTCATCAATTATCGGGGAAGGTGATTCTTCAATAAGCTTCTGATGGCGTCTTTGAATTGAGCATTCCCTCTCACCAAAGTGGATCACATTCCCATATCGGTCGGCCAGAATTTGAATTTCGATATGGCGGGACTTTTCCACAAATTTTTCCAGATAAAGATCACCGTTGTTAAAAGCGGATTGTGCTTCAGAAGAAGCGGTGACAAAAGCTCTTTCAAGTTGGTCTGTTTCCTTAACGACCCGCATACCTCTTCCACCGCCGCCGGCTGATGCTTTAAGCATAACAGGAAATCCGATCTCAGAAGCAATCTTTTGTGCTTCTCCTACGGAACTTATTACACCATTACTCCCGGGGATCACTGGCACACCGGCCGCTTTCATTGACTTTTTAGCAGTAGCCTTTTCTCCCATGGCAAGAATTGTATCGGCGGAAGGGCCGATAAAAACAAAATCATTATCAGTACAGATCTGGGCAAACTCAGGATTCTCGGCAAGAAATCCGTATCCTGGGTGGATGGCGTCGCTATTCGTCAGTTCAGCTGCACTTAGAATACTGGGTATGTTCATATAACTTTCGGATCCCGGCGGCGGACCAATACAGATAGCCTCATCGGCGAACCGGACATGGAGGGAAAGTTCATCGGCGGAAGAATAGACAGCAACTGTTTTGATACTCAGTTCGTGGCAAGCACGAATTATTCTAAGAGCGATTTCACCTCTGTTTGCTATGAGAATCTTCTTAAACATCAGCTAAGATGGCTGGATTGATTAAAGAAGAAAGGTTTATAATTGATTAGCGATCAGTCCGGTTCAATGACAAAGAGGGCTTGACCGTATTCTACCGCCTTGGCATTCTCCATCAAAATTTTTGAAATCCGGCCGGTCACCTCTGACTCGATTTCGTTCATGATTTTCATCGCCTCGATAATGCATAGTGTCTGTCCCGCTGTGACACGATCCCCTTCTTTCACAAAGGGCGGTGATTCCGGCGAAGGCGCCCTGTAAAATGTTCCCACCATAGGAGAGGTGACCTCCACATTTGTAGAAATCGGTGCAGGCTCTGGTACCGAGGGTCTATTATCCTCCGGTGGTGCAATTTGGATCACCTGAGATGCTGGTACTGAAACCGGCGAATTCTCCATAGGTGCACTTTTAGTAACATGGTATTTCCGACCGAAAAAACTCACTTCAATCTCGTTCACATCACTGGCTTCGAGCATATCGATAATAGTCTGCAGTCTTGCTTTCCAGCTTTCAAACATCCTGTTTCACTCTTTCCACATATTCACCCGTGCGGGTATCAATCTTCAGTTTATCGCCCTTTTCCACAAAAAGTGGTACGTTTACGTTAAGTCCGGTTTCAAGGGTGGCCGGCTTGGTGGCACCCGTTGCTGTGTTGCCGCGAATACCGGGATCAGATTCTGCCACTTCCAGCTCTACAAAAATGGGGGGTACTATTCCTATCACCTCCTCACCAATGAACGTGACATCCATCAAAGTACCTTCCTTGATAAAGATAATTTCATTTGTTACCAGTTCAGCAGATATCGACACCTGATCGTAACTGTCCATATTCATAAAAACAAAGGAGCCGTTTTCGCTGTAAAGGTACTGCATCTGATGATTCTCGACTCTCACAGGTGTAATCTTTTCGCCGGCCCTGAACGTTTCGTCCACTGCCTGCCCCGTAACAATATTCTTCAGCTTTGTCCGGACAAAAGCGCCCCCTTTACCCGGCTTCACGTGGAGAAAAGACAAAATCTTCATCCGGTGACCTTTATGCTCGATCACCATACCAGTACGAATATCCGCTGTTGTTGCCAATGAGGTTCTCTCTAAAAAGCTGAAAAATTTACGCCCCTGCATAGGGATATACAATCGGTTGTTCTGTTGAAGGATCAAATCTTCTGCCTTATTTACTCTCTCTCAAAAAAAAAGCGGGTTGAAGCCCGCTTTAGCTTGGAAATAGGAATTACTGGAAACTAAGTCGCTAGCTTAGAGGACCTTGTGAATCAGAAATGCAACTGATGCTATCAAGGTAATAAAAATTAGAGAAACCCCCATGTTCCCGTTCTTAATCTCTTCCCATTCTTCAATATCAGTGGACATCCAGTCAAAGACTTTCAAAGCCAGACCGATACCGATGGAAAAACCCAGTGCGGCAACGACTGACCAACCAATTGCCCGCAAGTAGCTATTTATAATAGATTGCCATCCAAATGGATCTAATTCCATGGTTCTCTCCTTTTGGTTGTTTAGAGGTATTTCACTTTTCGAACAAACTGTGCTGTATTGATTTTACCTGATAACAGTTGTTGCAAATCTACTTTTGCTGCTGTAGTCACCAGCCTGAAGCCTTCACCGAGAGGCACATCTACCGAGACAAAAAAAGTTTCCGGCTCGTAACCTGTTTTCATGGCCTGGCCGGCAGCTATGTAGCCCACAAGCATAACCATTTCAAAATTGTTACGATTACTTGCCAATGTGATATAGAAAGAGTCTTTACCTTTTTCGTCAGGAACAATTTTCATTTTGTCCCCGGATGTCTCAACACGGTAAGCCTTCGCAGTTTTTTGAACTTGACTGAAATATTTTTCATTGCCGAAAACCGGCTGAAAAGTGAGAATGAAAAAAACTGTTATAATAATCGGTTTCTTCAATAATCTCTCCTGGCTATCTACTTGAGGCCCGGCGAATTTAGTAAATGCTCTTCGTGAATTCAAATCACTTTCCTCGATAAACCACTTCCTTCCCCGATTTGAATACTCTATGAACTTTGTTCCCGCCCACATGATACGGAATTCTTTCAAGTCTGTCCACATCCCAAATGACAACATCCGCCTCCATTCCGACTTCGAGTGAACCGACACTCTTGTCCCGTCCCAGAGATTTCGCTGCAATTTGTGTAGCAGCCATAAACGACTCCTCCACCGACATGCTAAGATAGAGACAGGCAAGACTCATAATGAACGGCATGGATTGTATGGTACAGCTGCCAGGATTGAAGTCTGTGGCGAGTGCTACGCTAATGCCGGCATCTATCAGTTTTCTTGAGGGAGCGTAAGTTTGCTTTCCAAGAAAAAAGGTAGTCCCCGGAAGCAGGATTGCCACCACATCGGCTTCCGCCATCTTGCGAATACCTTCATCGCTTACATGCATAAGGTGGTCAGCTGAGAAGGCACCCACTTCCGCCGCCAGTTCGGCTGCTCCAGAATCAACAAACTCATCGGCGTGAAGCCGTGGTTTCAACCCATGTTCTTTGCCCGTTTCCAAAATTCGGCGTGAACTGTCAACATCGAACCAACCGTTTTCACAAAAAACATCACAGAATTGAGCAATACCCTGTTTCGTCACGGCGGGGATCATCTCATCACAGATGAGATCAACATAACCGTTCCTATTGTCGGCAAATTCATTGGGAAAATCGTGAGCACCCAAAAAGGTGGGTACCACATTGATGGCGACGGAATCAGCCGCTTCTGACAAAACTACCAATGATTTCAGTTCAGATTTGGTAGACAAGCCGTAGCCGCTCTTTGCCTCAACGGTCGTTGTCCCCAGGGAAAGAAAATCCTCAAGATGCCGCTTTGTCAATTCTAGTAGCTTCTCTTCCGGCATCTCCCGCAATGCATTTACACTGGCACGAATTCCTCCCCCCTGATCTGCAATTTCCTGATAACTCGTTCCAGAAACACGCATACCAAATTCATCGGCTCGTGCTTTGGCAAAAACGGGGTGTGTATGAGCATCTACAAAGCCAGGTGTTACGAGCCGGCCGTAAGCGTCCACTTTTTCATCGGCATCAGGCAGACTTTTATCAATCTCTGATATACGCCCTTCTTCGATAATCATATCCATACTGGTCTTTCGGATAATATCTTTTTTTTCTGAATTGTATGTGGTCAGTTCGCCTATATTCGCAACCTTTAGTGTCATTATTTAAATAGTGGGGCTACGATTTAAGCATGGGAATTTTGATCACGGCATCACGTGCATTTTTCTGAGCCCGTTCATACCCCGCATCGGCATGGCGTACAATACCGATGCCCGGATCGTTATTCAGGACACGCTCCAGTCTTCCGGCCATCTCAGGCGTCCCGTCAGCAACAATCACCTGGCCGGCATGGATTGATAGCCCCATCCCAACTCCGCCGCCGTGATGCACCGAGACCCAGCTGGCACCGCTGGCGGTGTTGAGAAGCGCGTTCAGGATAGGCCAATCGGCGATGGCATCACTACCGTCCTTCATTCCTTCAGTTTCCCGATAAGGTGACGCCACCGAACCGGTATCCATATGATCCCGACCGATGACAATAGGCGCCGAAATTTCACCGGAAGCGACCATTTCATTCATGGCCAGGCCCAGCTTTGCCCTGTCCCCATAGCCGAGCCAGCAGATCCTTGCGGGGAGCCCCTGAAATTGAACTTTTTCGTGCGCCATCTCGATCCAGCGGCAGAGTGCCTTGTCTTGCGGGAATAACTCAAGAACTTTTTCATCGGTCCTAGCGATATCGTCAGGATTCCCTGAGAGCGCTACCCAGCGAAACGGCCCCTTGCCGTCACAAAACAGCGGACGAATATATGCCAGCACAAATCCGGGATAGTCAAACGCTTCTTCAAGCCCTCCTTTCTTTGCCTGGCCCCTGAGATTGTTCCCGTAATCAAAAACAATTGCGCCCCGTGCCTGCATCTCCACCATTGACCGGCAGTGATTTGCCATCGCTTGGTAAGAAAGATGAATGTATTTGTCCGGATCGTTCTGCCGCACCGATTCCACAGCATCCCACGGAATTTCGTTAGGAATATAACCGTAAAGCTCATCATGAGCCGACGTTTGATCTGTCACCATATCTGGAATAATTTCCCGATCCAAAAATTCCGGGAATAAGTCGGCAGCATTGCCGAGGAGTCCGATTGACTTGGCCTCTTTTTTCTCTTGAGCTTCCTTTGCCAGTTGGAGAGCTTTATCAAGACTCTCCGCCATTACATCTATATAGCCCGTATCTACTCGCCTCTGAATCTTTTTACTATCTACCTCAACAGCAATCATCACCGCTCCATTCATGGTCGCAGCCAGCGGTTGAGCACCCCCCATGCCGCCCAATCCGGCCGTCAAAATGAGCTTCCCGCTCAAATCACCACCGAAGTGTTTATCAGCAGCAGCAGCGAAAGTCTCGTATGTCCCTTGCAAAATCCCTTGAGTACCGATATATATCCAGCTCCCCGCCGTCATCTGCCCATACATAATTAGCCCAAGCTTGTCCAATTCACGAAAAGTTTCCCAGTCAGCCCAGTTAGGAACGAGCATGGAGTTCGATATAAGCACCCGTGGTGCGTGGGAATGTGTTTTGAAAACGGCTGCCGGCTTACCTGACTGGACAAGCAAAGTTTCATCACTTTCTAACTCTTTCAACGCGATGAGAATAGCATCGAAACATTCCCAGTTTCTTGCTGCTTTTCCGGCCCCACCATACACAACCAATTCTTCAGGAATCTCAGCAACATCCGGATCGAGATTGTTCTGGATCATCCTGAAGGCGGCCTCTTGATGCCACCCTTTACAGGTAAGCTCAGTACCTCTTGGCGCGCGTATTTCCCTCTGCTCAGTCACGTAGTAAATAGAATTTAAAGCCTGACTTTTTTACTTGGAAAGTTCATCAGCAATAGGAGAAAAAAATTCAATGGCAGACTTATGGGCATCGTAAGAAAAAACGGCAACTCCGCTGAGACCTGTCACCCGGCTGTATTTGATCTTGTCCCTTGTATCCAGTGCCTCCTGATTAAACGCTGCAACTCCCATGATAATTCCCGGCCAGTATTTTCGTGGCACTGATTTATAAATGTTATCGATTTCTTCAGCAAATTCCCTCAGTTCTGTAGCATAATTCATGGGCACCACATAATCCACAAGTCCTTCAGCCAGCCATCTGTCCCATTCTTGAAAATATCTGCTCCTGGCAATAGAGGGGTTTGGCTTTACAGCTGCAGTGAGCAGGCACTCGGGATTCTTACTGAGAACAAGACCGCTGAAGTTTTTCACAAGTTTTGTCAAGGCTTTCCTTCTGAATGTCGCCCATTTATTAAACAAACGCTGTTTCTCATCGTTACCCTTGTTAACATATCCGTTGCCGTTATCGGTCAATAACTTCAGAGGATCAACACCGTGTTGACGTTCGAAGTTTATCCTCGCGGCCATGTTGTAACCGAAATCAGAATCGCCATAACGAATGTAATCAAGATGAATTCCATCCAAATCGTAGTTTGAAATCAGCTCATCCGCCACCTTCTCAAGATAATTGAAGACTCCAGGGTGCGACGGGGACAAATATTTCTGAACAACCATTTCTTCGCTGTCTGACAGAGTACCAGTGGAAGTTGTTATACCAAGAGAACTTCTGTCCATCCACTCCGGAAATTTGTTAACGATATGATCGGGACTTTCCGGGGAACGGTGAGAGGACCATGCCAGAAGAACGTTAATCCAGGCGTGAACTTTAAGGCCGAGAATGTGACCTTTTTCAACCGCATATTTCAGAGGATCGAACCGCGGATCAGCGACGAGTTGAGATTTGATGACGAACTGACTGTTGTAAAAGGCATCGCCCCGCCCGCGAACCTGAAGGAAAACATGATTGAAATGATGAACTTTGGCAAATAGGAGCGCCCGGTCAATCTCCTCTGGCGAAACCATGGAATGCCTGACAACCCATATGGCGCGGAAGTCAAGGTTGGAAGCGGAAGGTTGCCCTTTCACGAAACCTGCACAAAAAAGAAAAAAGGCAACCAAAACAGCTGCCTTTTTAATCCTGAGCATCAGTTTTTTGCCGTTCCTAATCTTCAGTGGGGTCCGCTTTAGCCTTCGCCTTCTTCTTTGAGGACTTTCTGCTCTCTTCTTCTGTACTTTCTGATTCTATGCCTGCAAAATCGACAAACTCTAGCATGGAAACGGAGGCACAGTCGTTGTCGCGGAAACCGAGTTTCGTCACTCTGGTATAACCGCCCGGCCGATCAGCATAATGAGGTGCAACTTTATCAAAAAGGAGCTTCACGATGTCAGGCCTCCTGATGTGCCTGAGGACTGTTCTCCTGTCGTGGAGCGTACCCCTTCGGGCTTTCGTGATGAGAGGCTCGATGAATTGCTGAGTTGCTTTCGCTTTGGCGTGAGTTGTCTTGATCTGTTTGTGCTCGATAAGAGAAGAAGCGAGATTGGATAATGTCGCCTTTCGATGACTGGCATTTCGGCCAAGTTTTTTGACTCTTTTTTGATGTCTCATGTTTACTCTTAACCGTCAGTTTCCAGCATGTATTTTCCCACATCCATACCAAAAGAGAGCTCCATCTCGTCCAGTTTCTCGATCAATTCAGAGAGTGACTTACGTCCGAAATTTTTATATTTCAGCATTGCGTTCTCTTCTTTTGAAACGAGATCAATGATTGTATCAATACCCGCTTCCTTCAGACAGTTGTGACTCCGGACAGACAGTTCCATCTCATCAATTGATCTCTGTAGAACCTCCCGAATATGGAGTGCATCTTCATCAATTTCTTCAGCAACTTCAAGAATGGGATCCTCATCAGAAATCTTGAACATATTGAAGTAAGCTGTCAAAGCGCGGGCAGCGAAACTGACGGAGTTCTCGGGCGTGATCGTCCCGTCGGTGTGAACGATCATAGTAAGGCGCTCAAGACTGTCTTTCGCTGAGGAAACAGGTTCCACATCATAGGTCACCTGGGTGACAGGGTTAAAAATGGAGTCGATGTAAATAGTCCCGATGGGAGATTCAATTCTCTGGTGACTGTCAGCATCGACATAACCTTTTCCCACAGAAAGCTGAAGCTCGATGGTGAAGTTTGCTTTATCATTCATGGTCGCGATGGAAATATCTGGATTCATCACTTTGTACTGTTGTGAAGCACCATCGATATCCTTTGCCGTAAACTGACCCTTACCGCTGAAACTGAGCTGGATCTTGTCCGGTTTGGGATCGGTCAATTTGAATCGTACCTGCTTCAGATTCTGAATAATGTCAGCCACGTCTTCAGTAACACCTTCGAGCGTGGCATATTCATGCAAAACACCATCAATTTTTACCGCATTGATAGCAGAACCGGGGATGCTGGTCATGAGGACCCGGCGCATAGCATTGCCCACCGTAATTCCGGTACCTCTTTCAAGAGGTTCTAGAGTGAAACGACTAAACTCATCAGTGCGCAACTTTTTGTCAACTTTGAACTTTAGTTCACCATTTTTGGATGCCATATTGAGTGTCCTTTTTTAATACTACTTGGAATATAGTTCCACGACCATCTGTACTTTGAGGGTCGCATCAAAATCTTCTTTTTCTGGCAGTTTCGTTACCATTCCAGATAGAGAAGCTTTATCAAGAGACAGCCAACCTGAATCAAGATCACCTCTCACCTGCTTAACGGAGTCATGAATAACTGCCAGTTTCCTGCTCTTGCTTCGAACACCGATCTGATCATTCTCTTTCACTAAGTAAGAAGGAATGTTTACAGATTTACCGTTTACAAGAAAGTGCTTATGATTTACCATCTGTCTGGCTGCCGCCCGTGTCGGCGAAAAACCCAGTCTGTAGACGACATTATCAAGCCGGCATTCAAGAATTTGAAGCAGATTCAGTCCTGTCTCACCGCTCATCTTGTCAGCCTTTTGAAAAAAATTTCGAAACTGCCGCTCAAGTAAGCCATACATATATTTGATTTTCTGCTTTTCCTTTAGCTGAAGACCATAATTGGAAGGCCGCCGGCGGCGGCTCTGTCCATGCTGGCCTGGAGAATAATTCTTACGTTCAAGAATTTTGGTAATCTTAGCATTTCCGAATATGTTTTCGCCAAACTTCCGAGCAATCTTTGCTTTTGGTCCAATATAACGTGCCATCGCTTCGCTCCTCTCTTACACCCTGCGCCTCTTGGGCGGGCGGCATCCATTATGCGGAATGGGAGTCACATCCTTAATTGCGGTCACCTCCAGACCGACAACAGCAAGTGATCTGATGGCCGTCTCACGACCGGATCCCGGGCCTTTTACTTCAACTCTCACTCGTTTCAATCCAATATCGAGTGCTATATTGGCAGCTTTCTCGGCGGCCTGCCCCGCAGCAAAAGGTGTGCTTTTTCGAGATCCTTTGAACCCCATGGCACCGCCACTGGCCCAGGCGACCACATTGCCGTGCAAATCAGTGAGTGTTATGATTGTATTGTTGAATGTCGCCTTGATATGAGCAACACCCTCATCTGAAGTGAGAACTTTCTTCTTCTTACGTTGCGGCTTTGCCATAAATCTCCTCTTTTATCCTTTCTTGCCTACTACTGTTTTTTTGCCGAGACCAACAGTCCGCTTTCTTCCTTTGCGGGTACGCGCATTTGTTTTTGTTCTCTGACCATTTACAGGAAGACCGCGGCGGTGACGAAATCCCTTGTATGAGCCGATATCTATGAGACGCTTAATATTCATGGTGTTCTCGGTTCTCATTTCACCTTCAACCTTCATCTTTCCCACCACTTCACGAATGGACGATACCTGATCCTCCGTCAAATCTTTAACACGGATATTACCGTCAACGCCTGATTCAGCGAGCACTTTCTGGGCGGAAGTCCGCCCAATGCCGTAAATGGAGCAGAGTGAAAATTCTACTTTCTTATCTCTCGGTAAATCAACACCAGCAATACGAGCCATAATTATCCTTGTCTTTGCTTATGCTTTGGGTTCGCACAGATAACTCTAACAACACCCTTCCGGCGAATGATTTTGCACTTGTCACAGATTTTTCTGACCGATGATCTTACTTTCATATCACACCTCAGGCAACCGCGTAGTCAGCCGCTTCCTGATAAACTCCGTTACTCAAAATCTGGGCACCATCTTTCCCCACCAAAACTGTATGTTCAAAATGTGCCGACGGCTTACCATCTCTGGTACAAATTGTCCAGCTGTCATCCTTCGTAAAGATTTCCTTATCACCGAGATTCACCATTGGTTCTATGGCAAGGCACATCCCTTCCTTCAGTTCAACACCTTGACCGGGGGACCCATAGTTCGGAACCTGTGGATCTTCATGAAGCTCTCTGCCGATACCGTGGCCGACCAGTTCTCTCACTACTGAAAAGCCGTGTTCTTCCACGTGAGACTGAATGGCGTGACCTATATCAGACACTTGATTCCCATGGGTCGTTTTTTCCACTCCGATGTAGAGAGCTTCTTCAGTTACCCTCATCAAATCTCGCACATCTGAAGCCACGTCACCCACAGCGTATGTTCGAGCACTGTCTCCATAATAATCATCCTTCAAAACGCCACAGTCGATACTAACAATATCGCCATCCTGCAATTCCCGGCCACCGGGAATACCGTGAACCACTTCATCATTGATTGAAATGCAAAGAGTGGACGGGTAATCCATATATCCTTTGAAAGCGGGCTCCCCACCCTGATCCCGTATAAAGGTTTCAGCAAACTGATCCAGTTCCTTTCCGGTTACACCGAAAACAATCTTTTCCGCAAGGGCAGAAAGTGTTTCATAAACGATACGGCCGCTCTCCCGGATTTTCCCGATCTCTCTTTCACTACGAATGTTTACCATCTTAAGCACGCTTCCGGCCGCGAATACGGCCCTTCTTAAGGAAACCATCATAGTGTCGCATTAAGAGGTGAGATTCAACCTGCTGAAGCGTATCCAGAGAAACACCAACGATAATGAGCAGACCAGTGCCACCGAAAAATGAGGCAAGATCATAGCCCACATCCATGGTATTCATCAGTATGAAGGGAAAAATGGCAACAAAAGCGAGGAATACAGATCCTGGTAACGTCACCTTACTCAGGATGTTATCGAGGAATTCTGAAGTTTTCTTTCCGGGCCTGACGCCTGGGATGAATCCACCGTGCTTCTTCATATTTTCAGCCACTTCCTGAGGATTGAAAGCGATAGCGGTATAAAAGTAAGTGAAAAAAATGATAGTCAGCCCGAACACTGTCCAGTAGAACCAGTGCTGGGGCGAGAAAACCCGTATTACACCCTGCATGAATTCACTGCCCTGAAAAAACATTGCAATTGTATTGGGCAGGAACATGATAGACTGTGCAAAAATGATAGGCATAACACCAGCAGTGTTCACCCGCAACGGAATGTGTGTGGACTGCCCACCGTAAACCTTGCGGCCCACAATACGTTTAGCGTATTGAACAGGAATCTTCCTTGTCCCTTGTGTCAATAGAACAACAAATGACACAATAATGAACATGATGCCCAGTAATACAACTTCAGTCAAGGGTCCTCTCACTTCTTCTTGAATAAGAGCTACTTCACTGACAATGACGTTGGGCAGCCCTGAAACGATACCGATCATAATAATCAGTGAAATCCCGTTACCAATGCCTCGCTCCGTAATCTGCTCTCCAAGCCACATGATAAAGATGACACCTGTCACAAGAGTAATCATTGTCAAAAGTCTGAAACTGAGCCCCGGCTCGGGCACGACAGTCATCTGGAAACCACCCACCGTAGACTCCAGGTTCTCCAGGAAAATTGCGATGCTGTACCCTTGCAAAGATGCAATAAGAACCGTGCTGTAACGGGTAATCTGAGTTATTTTCTTTCTTCCTTCATCCCCCTCCTTCTGCAAACGCTGAAAGTAGGGAACTACGACACCCATGAGTTGGAGAATAATGGACGCTGAAATGTAAGGCATGATGCCCAGAGCAAAAATGGTCGCCTTCTGAAAAGCGCCACCAGCGAAAAGATCGTACAGTCCAAAAAGGGTGTTCTGGAAATTTTGGATGGCGGCACCGAGTGCATCTGTGTTAATGCCTGGCACAGGAATATGTGCACCGACCCGCACCACAACCAGCAGCGCAAGGGTGAAAAAAATGCGCTGTCTAAGTTCTGGAATGGCTAAGATATTTCTGAATTTATCGATCATGCTACAATGGCTTTCCCACCTGCTTTTTCAATCTTTTCAGCTGCAGTTACGCTGAACGCATTGGCATAAACCTCCACGGCTCTCTCGATATCACCGTTGGCAAGCACCTTCACAGGTTTGGCAGCAGATTTGATAACACCTTTTTCAAGCATTGTGGCAATATCAACTTTCTCATCATCAAGTTTGGAGATAGCCGACAGGCTGATATTTTGGTACTCATTTTTAAACCTGGCATTGGTGAAGCCCCGCTTTGGCACTCTTCTCTGAAGAGGCATCTGGCCCCCTTCAAACCATGTTCTTCGCTTGCTGCCGGTACGTGAATGATAACCTTTATGGCCCCGACCGGCTGTTTTCCCGGTCCCAGAAGCTTGGCCGCGACCAAGCCGTTTCCGGTCTTTAGAAAGGCTCTCAGGTGCTTTCAGTTCACTAAGCTTCATTACGCTTCATCTATTTTCAGAAGGAAACTGACCTTGTTCACCATACCTCTAATCACCGGCGTATCTGCATGAACGACAGTCTGATGCATCTTGCGAATACCTAGTGCTCGCAGTGTTTTTTTGGCTTTCAGATTGTGACCTATTGCGCTCTTAATCTGAGTTATTTGTAAAGATTTGGGTAATTTTTTTACCATTATTAATCTTTAACTGAATATTTCACCAATTGTTATTCCACGCCTGTTAGCGATAGAAACAGGATCTTGCAAGTTCCTCAGTGCAACCTCCACAGCTCTCACAGTATTATTTATGTTTGAAGAACCGTACCGTTTGGTGAGCACATCAGTAATTCCGACTTGCTCAATAAGTGCCCGCACAGCGCCACCAGCGATAATACCCGTTCCAGGTGACGCCGGTTTAAGCATAACTTTAGCTGCGCCAAACTTTCCTTCAATTTTATGAGGGATTGTCCCATTGATAATTGGAACTCTGAACATGTTTTTCTTGGCGTTTTCCTTCGACTTTGAAATGGCTGATATTACCTCGTTTGCCTTTCCGTAACCTAGCCCCACATGGCCTTTTCCGTCACCAATGGCTGCAAGAGAACTAAAGCGAAAACGACGACCCCCCGCCACTACTTTGGCCGTCCTGTTAATCTTGATAACAGTTTCTTCCTTCAGTTCCAGTTCAGTAGGGTTGATGCTACTCAAAACTTAAGTCCTCCTTCGCGGGCACCGTCTGCAACAGCCTTTACACGACCGTGATAGAGGAACCCGTTCCGATCAAAAACAACTTTAGAGAGATTTTTCTTTTTCGCTCTTATCGCTAGCTCCTTGCCCACTATGGAGCTCAGCTCAGTTTTAGTCACAGGCTTTTTAGACTTGGGAGCAAGAGCCTTCTCGGTCGATGAAGCTGTCACCAGTGTCTTACCAGAAACATCGTCCACCAGCTGGCCGTAGATATGTGATAAGCTACGGTAGACCACAAGCCGCGGTCTTGCTTCCGTGCCGAAGGCATGGCGTTTACTCCTGCGCCGTCTCCGCTCTCTCCGTTCTGCCTTTTTTAACTGTTCTTTCATGGCTTATTCACCCACTGTCTTGCCCTTTTTGATCTTGACATATTCTCCTGAATAACGGATTCCCTTGCCTTTGTAAGGTTCAGGTGGGCGGAATGATCTGATCTTGGCGGCAACCTGTCCTACAAGTTCTTTGTTTATGCCGGAGACAGTTATGGAATTTTTTGCAGCTTTAATCTCAATCCCCTCTGGTGATTCAAAATAAATATCGTGAGAAAAACCGAGTGTCAGCTTCAACCTTTTTCCGTCTAGATTTGCCGTATAGCCAACGCCATTAATCTCCAATTCCTTGGTGAACCCTTCAGTAACGCCTTGCACCATATTGGCGATAACAGCTCTGGTAGTACCATGAAGCGAGCGGTGAGACCTATTGTCACTGGGACGTTCTACCAGAAGATGACTGTTTTCTTGCTTCACTACCATATCCGGATGAACATCAAAGCTAAGGTTCCCTTTTGGTCCTGTAATAGATACAAGCTTGCCATCTTGGGACACCTTAACCCCTTCGGGAACTGAGATGGGTTGTTTTCCTATTCTTGACATGTTCTTACCAGACACTGCAGATCAGTTCACCCCCAATATTCAGTTTTTTTGCAACTTTGTTTGAAATCACACCTTTCGACGTGGTCAATATGGCAACACCGAGACCATCGAGAATTCTTGGAATTTCTCCCGCTCCCACATAAACACGCCGGCCAGGCCTGCTTTCTCTTGCGATATGCTGGATGACAGATTCTCCGTTTCTGTCATACTTCAAAAAAACGCGCAACTCTTTCTTAACCGCGTGATCCACAATAATAAAGTCTTTGATATAATGTTCTTCCTTAAGGATGTAAAGAATGCGTTTCTTAAGATTTGAAGCGGGGATGTCCACCCAACGCTTGCCCATATGCAAGCCGTTGCGAACTCTCGTCAACAAATCGGCGATTGGGTCTGTCATACTCACTTTTTGTTTTCTCTCCTTGTTACCAGCTGGCTTTCGTGACGCCAGGTATTTCTCCCTTTAAAGCAAGCTCCCGGAAGCAGAGACGACAGAGACCAAACTTTCTTAGGAAAGCGCGGGATCTACCGCATTTTGCACATCTGTTATACTTGCGGACCTGAAACTTCGGCTTAATACTTGCCTTGAATATGAGTGATTTTTTAGCCATTAATTAACCTCTGTTAAATCAGCCCCGTCTTCAGAAGGCATGGCTGCTCGCTCAAAGCGATTGTCCAGCCTGAATGGAAAACCGAAGGATTTCAAAAGAAGGTATGCCTCCTCATCTGTCCTGGCGCTGGTAGTGATAGTAATGTCTAGTCCCCGAATTTTATCAATCTTATCGTAATCGATTTCCGGGAACACAATCTGTTCCAGAACACCAAAACTGTAATTACCACGACCATCAAAAGATTTCACGGAAAGACCAGTAAAGTCTCTTACACGAGGTAGAGCGATTTTAATAAGTCGCTCTAAAAATTCGTACATGTGCCAGCGCCGGAGTGTTACTCTCGTTCCAACAGGATCCCCCACACGAAGCTTGAAATTGGATATGGCTTTCTTGGCCTTAGTTACCACAGCTTTTTGGCCGGTGATAGTTATGAGATCGTTAATAGCGTGTCCCAGAGCGTTCTTATCTTCACGAGCATTGCCGATGCCGATATTCAAAGAAATTTTTAGTATCCTAGGCACCTGGTACGGATTTTTCAATCCAAGCTGTTTCTGAAGCGCAGAAGAGACATTATCCTTGAAAAGGGTAGTCAGGTTGGGGAGATAACCATTCAATTGAGTCGTTTTTTTCGCGTCGCCCTTGGGCTTTGCCGATGGCTTCACTTTGGACTTGACCTTCGGCTTTGATTTTGTTTTTTTTGCAGATTCTTTTTTCTTTGCTTCAGCCAACTTCTCTCCTAGGAATCAATGTCTTCGCCTGTCTTACGAGCGACTCTGACCTTTTTTCCAGTATCCAGTAAACGATGACCAACACGGGTTCGGCTTCCTGAAGCAACCAACATCACATTGGAGGTATGAACAGCCGCTTCTCTTTCAATTATTCCCCCTTGTTGATTCTTCTGTGTTGGTTTTGAATGACGTTTCATAAAATTAATTCCTTCGATAATCACCCTTTGTGACTTGGGGTTCACACTGAGCACTTTACCCTTTTTCCCCCGGTCATCACCGGAAATCACCTCAACCGTGTCCCCCATGCGAATTCTCACTATATCACCTCCGGTGCCATTGAAATGATCTTCATAAAACCTTTTTCGCGGAGTTCGCGGGCCACAGGCCCGAAAATTCTTGTCCCCGTAGGTTCACCTGAGTCTGTGAGCAAAACAGCTGCATTATCATCAAACCGGACATAGGACCCATCTTTGCGACCAACCTCTTTTCGTGTTCTCACAATCACCGCACGAGATATTTCACCCTTCTTCACCATACCACCTGAGATTGCCTGCTTAACAGAAACAACAACAATATCACCAATGGAGGCGTACCTCCGCTTGGACCCACCTAGCACTTTGATGCAGAGTACTTCCTTCGCGCCCGTATTGTCTGCAACTTTTAATCTGGTTTCTGACTGAATCATGGATCTTCTTTATTTTTCTCAAACGGACTTTAAGTGGTTCTACCCTTTTCAACAATCTCCGTCACCCGCCACCGCTTTGTTTTACTCTTGGGGCGTACGGAAATAATCTTCACCTTATCACCTGAGTTGCATTCATGATGGCCCGTGTGAGCACTATATTTTTTCTTTTTAGTGATATACTTTTTGTAAACAGGGTGAAGAACTCGTCGCTTCACTTCCACACGAACAGTTTTTTCCATACGGTCGCTCACGACCATCCCATCAAGAATCTGTCTTTGTCCTCTCTCAGCCATGATCGTTATGCTTCCGCCTGTCTGATACCAAGTTCAAATTCATTAATTACTGTTTTTATTTGAGCAATCTCTTTTCTCAAATAACGAAGTTGGAGCGGGTTCTCCAACTGCTGAAGCGCCTTCTGAAACTTTAGTTCTTCCAACCCTTGCTGGACATCTATCAAGCGAGATTTCAGTTCATCAACCGATAATTCTTTCAATTCTTCTCTCTTCATACTTTTCCTTTTATTCGGATCAACCGGTCAATGCTCTTCGCTCAGCTAGTATTGTTCTAACGGGTAACTTATGTCCGGCAATACGGAACGCCTCGGCAGCTAAATCCTTGTCGACACCTTCCACCTCAAAAAGAATTCTTCCAGGCTTCACCACCGCCACCCACTGGTCTGGGGCTCCCTTACCTTTACCCATCCTCACTTCGGCCGGTTTCTTGGTAATGGGCTTATCGGGGAAAACCCTGATCCACATGCGACCATGCTTTCTGATCTGCCGAATGATTGCTACACGGGCTGATTCGATCTGTCTTGCAGTTACCCATCCGGGTTCCACAGCCTTCATGCCGAAACTCCCGAATGCCACATGACTCCCTTTGGTGGCTATCCCCCGTCTGCGACCACGATGCTGTCTGCGCCACTTAACTTTTTTTGGCTCCAGAGTCATTAGGTTCCTATTGATCCGTTACAAATCCAGACCTTAACCCCAATGATTCCGTATGTGGTTCGTGCTTCAGTAATAGCAAAATCTATGTCAGATCTCAATGTCTGGAGCGGAACTCGGCCTTCTCGGAAAGTCTCCTGACGAGCGATATCGGCGCCCCCAAGACGGCCTGCCACACGAATCCTGATGCCGTCCGCTCCCATCCGGATGGTAGACTGAATCGCTTTTTTTACTGCACGACGGTAGCTGATTTTCTTTACAAGTTGATGAGCAATATTCTCTCCTACCAGTTTTGCATCCATCTCAGGCCTTTTGATTTCCGAAACATTCACCTGTGTATCCAGGGTGTACTGTTTACCTGTTTCAGGATTGACTTTTGTGGAAAGCTGTTTAATCTCTTCCCGTAGCTTGTCTACATCCTTACCACCCTTGCCGATGACAATCCCCGGCCGCGAAGTATTGATCGTCACTGTGATCTTCTTAGAAGTCCGATCGATATCTACACTAGATATGCCGGCGTTGGGAAGACGCTGATTCACGTAGCGCCTGAGCATAATGTCCTGAGAAATGTAGTTGGCAAAGTTTTTCCCGCCAAACCAGTTGGAAGACCACGGTTTGTTAATGCCCAGTCGAAATCCCGTCGGGTGTGTTTTCTGTCCCAAAACTTCTCCTTTAATCTTTCTCAGCCACAACAACAGTCAGGTGACTGGAGCGCCGTCTGATTCGTGATGCCCTGCCCATGGAGGCTGGACGAAACTTCCGCACGGTAGGTCCTTCATCTACAAAAGCTTTCTTCACAAACAAATCTTCTGTGGCTGTGCTGGCAGTCTCTTCAGACTGAAGAAAGTTGGACACAGCTGAGTGTATCGTCTTCTCAATCACTACTGATGCTTTCTGAGGGGCAAAGTGAAGAAGGTTCAGTGCAGTCTCCACATCACGGCCACGAATCTGGTCAAGTGTCTTTTTCACTTTTCTTGCCGATTGGCGAACAAACTTCGATTTAGCTACTGCTTCCATCTCTGCTATTTCCTGTCACCTGCGTGCCTTCTAAATATCCGTGTCGGAGAGAATTCTCCTAATTTATGACCAACCATATTCTCGGAAATGAATACCGGAATAAACTGTTTTCCATTGTGAATTGCCAATGTGTACCCAACGAACTCCGGAGTGATGACGGAACGTCTAGACCAAGTTTTGATGACCTTCTTTTTACCGCTTTTCTTCATCTGTAAAATTTTCTTGAGCAACTTCTCATCAATGAATGGACCTTTTTTTACGGAGCGGGCCACGAATTATTTTCTCCTTTTCGCAATGTAACGGTTAGATGCCTTATTCTTCTTCCGGGTTTTGTAACCTTTTGTCGGCTTACCCCACGGCGTAGTAGGATGGCGTCCACCTGATGATTTACCTTCACCACCGCCCATAGGGTGATCAACGGGATTCATGGCTACGCCGCGAACTTTCGGCCGCCTGCCAAGCCATCTTGCCCGGCCCGCTTTACCGAGCTTCACTGCCTCATGACTTTTGTTGCCCACTTCTCCGATGGTGACCATACATTTTTCGTCCACCATTCTCACTTCTCCCGATGGAAGTTTCAGAGTGACCATACCGGCGTCTTTTGCTAACATTTGCGCGCCAACACCGGCACTGCGAACCATCTGTGCACCCTTGCCGGGTACAAGCTCAACATTATGAATAAAAAACCCTGACGGAATCTTTGAAAGAGGTAAACAGTTACCAATCTTCAGCGGCGCCTCTTTCTGTGACGAAACAACCTCATCTCCCACTTTAATTCCGTATGGCGCCAGGATGTAACGTTTCTCTCCATCAGCATAGTGTAAGAGAGCAATACGGGCAGAACGGTTTGGATCATACTCGATGGCTGCAACTTTTGCAGGAATATCAAATTTGTTTCGTTTGAAATCAATGATGCGGTACTGACGTTTATGCCCGCCGCCGCGGCGTCGGCTTGTGATACGTCCTTTATTATTGCGACCACCACTCTTCTTTAGTGGACGGATAAGGCTCTTCTCCGGTTTACTTCTAGTAATTTCCTCAAAAGTCGATACAGACTTTTGCCGTTGGCCGGGAGTGGTCGGTTTAACTGTTTTAACAGGCATTGTTAGCTTTCAACTCCTGAATCGTAAAGATCAATAGAGAAACCTTTATCCAGGGTAACAACGGCCTTTTTCCAGCTCGATCTCTTGCCTGATGTCTTGATAACACGGCCGCCGCTTCGGACAGACATTTGTTTACTTTTTCCGAGGAAGTTCATTGTGCGGACCTTTGTTATTTTCACATCAAACTTTTCTTCCACAGCCCGCTTGATCTCAATCTTATTTGAATGAGGATCGACTTGAAAAGCATACATATTCTGAGAATCCTCAAGTTGATTCATCTTCTCAGTGAGAATAGGGCGGAACAATATTTGCCTCTTCTTATACATGTTAATTCACTGCCAATTGGTCATTAAGATTCTTCAGCCCGTCTTTTTCAAAAAGCAGGACCTCCGCATTAAGCAGATCGTAGGTCGATGCGTTCGTTGCCTCAACAATAGTTACATTTGGTAGGTTCCTGACTGAAAGGGCTACATTCTTATTACTGGCTGCCGGGAAAAATGTGGTCTTTTTCCCATCTATTCCCAACTTGTTCAAAATGTAAGAAAAATCTTTTGTTTTAGGTGATGCCAGTGAAATCTCTTCCACTACCATTATCTCCTTATCACCGGCCCGCTGAGAGAGAACGCTCCTACGTGCCAACCTCTTCATTTTCTTGGGAAGTTTGTATAAATAATCCTTCGGCTTGGGACCGTGAGTTACGCCTCCGCCTTTCCAGATCGGAGAGCGGATAGATCCTGCACGGGCAACTCCTCGACCTTTCTGCCTCCACGGCTTTCTTCCCCCTCCACGAACTTCAGATCGCGTTTTAGTGGAATGTGTCCCCTGCCGCGAGTTGGTCATTTCGGACACTACCGCCCGATACACAACGTCGGTATTCGGCTCAATCTTGAAAACCGAGTCCTTCACTTTCATCTTTGAGATCACTTCGCCTTCAAAATTGTGTACAGGTAAATCCATCTTATTTCGTCACCACTACAATTCCGTTCTTTGCTCCAGGTACCGCGCCTTTTAAAAAGAGATGGTGATTTTTAAGATCAACCTTCACCACTTCCAAGTTCTGCATAACAATGTTGCGATTCCCGTGCTGGCCAGCCATTTTTGTTCCAGGCCAAACCCGTGAAGGATCAGACGCTTGGCCGATAGAGCCCGGCGCTCTGAGCCGGTCTGATTGACCGTGTGTTTTCGTACCACCGCTAAATCCGTGGCGCTTAACAACACCTGTAAAACCTTTACCTTTAGACACGCCCTTGACTGTTACAAAATCACCTTCTCCGAAAATTGAAACTGTTACCTCATCACCCAGCTCTGGCTTTTTTCCACGGCCCATTGGAAATTCCATCAAGCACCTTTTTGCTGAGACACCCGCTTTCTTAAAATGGCCTTCAGCAGGACGATTTACCTGCTTTTCACTTTTTTCACCAAAGCCGACTTGGACCGCTGAATAGCCATCTTTTTCCTCAGTTTTGACTTGAGTAACAGTACAAGGCCCGGCCTCAAGAACTGTAACGGCTTGGCTTTCCCCATCCTGGCTGAAGAGACGTGTCATACCGATCTTTTTTCCAATCAATCCAGTCATGATTAGGCCTTAATCTCGATATCAACTCCCGA